>ENA-OQJH01000104-OQJH01000104.1-human-gut-metagenome-genome-assembly--contig:-NODE-104-length-47684-cov-16.926909_pt1 | contig 47684 bp, 49 predicted proteins | sample MGYA00242597_ERZ504763 | MGnify/ENA primary metagenome ERZ504763 (study PRJEB26092, sample SAMD00036359) | human gut metagenome | host: Homo sapiens | study: EMG produced TPA metagenomics assembly of... | reverse complement strand
GCTGCGGAGATTGCAAAAACAGAAGCGGAAAATCTGGAAATTGTAAGAATTATCCGTGCAATGGATATGAGTATTCCGGAATTGGAAGCTTTCAAAAAGAGAATGAAAATGAACTGCCCGGCAGGGTAGAAATACAGAAGGAGGAAACAAAAGCCGATGATGAATCTGGAAAAAATGAAACAGAAGAAGAGAACAATTACTAAAAGCAGAGTAAAAAAGAGCTTGCTTGCTGCAACGACATTTCTTTGCCTGACAACACCTTTGCTCCAGACACAGACTGCTTATGCAGCTGAGAATACCACGCCTGCAATCACGATTGAGAAACCGGATGGCTGGAAACAGGGAGAAACAATCATTGCTGTTACGGTAGATGCCAGTCATATGCCGGAAGGTTTCTCAATAGCAAAGATTGAAGCAAAAGCAGGAAAAGATGGAAGCTGGCAGGATGTAACCGGAAGTGGAAGTATCACGATCACTGGAAATCAGACAGTGTATGTGCGTGTTACAGATGGTGAGGGGAAGGTCTATGAGCAGAATCGCTCTATTAAGTGTTATGACACGGAAAAGCCTACACTCTCTGCTTCCCTGACAGATGGTGTGCTGACGATTCAGGGGAATGATACAGTATCAGGGATTACTGCAGTAACAGTCAATGGCACCACTTATACAGACTTGAAGGATGGAATGCTGAGAGTGCAATTGACACAGAAAGATTTTACTACAAAACAGATTGAGATTACGGTAACAGATGGTGCCGGAAATACGTCTGAAAAGTATGTGTTACAGAATCCTTATTATGAATGGGCAAAGAAGCAGGCAGAGAAACAGAAAACTTCCAGTGACAGTAATGGTGCAATGGCAACCACGACCAGTGCAGATGCAACTGGGACTGAGAAAACAACGACTTCACCGCTTCCGCAGGATGCACAGGCTTCTGAGCCGACAGATGCAAAAGGAACCGTGGATGATCGGACAGTGACAGGTATTGAGGAACAGCTTAATAAAGAAGGCGAGACAGCAGATTCTGTTACTAAAACAGCTACGGAAGGAACAAAAGAGTTTTATACCATTTCAACTAAGAGTGGTAAGATTTTCTATCTGATTATTGACAATTCAAAATCTCAGGATAATGTGTATTTTCTTACAGAAGTCAGTGAAAAAGATCTGATGAACTTCACACTTTCTGATTCGGTGACACTTCCGGAAGTGGATACGGTTTATGCAGAACCAGAGAAAAAAGCAGAGGAAGAAAAACCGGAAACGACAGAGTCAGCCGAGAAAGATAAGGTAGAGGATGATATTCAGATGCCTGAAGATAAAAGTCCATTTGGAACGTATCTTTTGATTGCACTGGTTGCAGTCGGAGCTGCGGCGGGAGGATATTACTTCAAAGTCTATAAACCAAAACATGAATATGATGATGAGGATGAGATGGAAGAGGATGAAGATGAATCCGAAGATTCAGAGTCAGAAAAACGGGAAGTAGACGATGCAGATGAGCAGGAAGAAAGTACAGAACCGGAAATTCTGAGAGATGAAGATTTTGACGATAATGTGCTGGAAGATGAAGAAGAGGAGCAGGAGTAAATGAAATTAGTGATTACAGAAAAGCCATCGGTTGCGATGGCACTGGCTTCCGTGCTTGGAGCCAGAACAAGAAAAGATGGTACGTGGAGGGAAACGGTTATATCGTTTCCTGGTGCGTAGGACATCTGGTTGGATTATGTGATGCATCGGAATACGATGAAAAATATAAAAAATGGAGATATGAAGATCTGCCGATTGTGCCGGAATGTTGGAAACACAAGATTTTGGAGGGCACAAAGAAGCAGTTCGGAATCTTAAAGAAACTGATGAGAGATTCTGAAGTGAATGAAGTAATCTGTGCCACTGATGCAGGACGTGAAGGTGAGCTGATCTTCCGTCTGGTGTATGAGCAGGCAGGATGTAAAAAGCCGATGAAGCGACTCTGGATCTCATCTATGGAAGAACAGGCAATTAAAGATGGATTTGCGTCATTAAAAGACGGTTCGTGTTATGACAGTCTCTATCAGTCAGCACTTTGCAGGGCAAAGGCTGACTGGCTGGTGGGAATCAATGCGAGCCGTCTTTTTTCCGTTCTGTATAACCAGAATCTGAAAGTTGGAAGAGTACAGACACCAACACTTGCCATGATCGTGGATCGAAATCAGAAGATCAAGGAATTTACCAAAGAAAAATATTATATGGCTCATATCAAGTTTGACGAGATGGATGCGGTCACAGAGCATTTTCAGAAAAAAGAAGATGCAGATAGAGTGGCTGCGGACTGTATGGAGCGTATGTGCGAAGTGGAAAAGGATGATGTGAAAGAAAAAACGGTCCGTCCTCCGAAGCTCTATGATTTGACCACTCTGCAGAGGGAAGCAAACAGAATGTTTGGTTATACCGCACAGCAGACATTGGATGCCGTGCAGGAGATGTATGAGCAGAAGCTGGTCACTTATCCGAGAACAGACAGCCAGTATCTGACAGATGAGATGGGAGAAAGCACTGAAACACTGATTCAGATGTTACTTGGGAAAATGCCTTATGCTGAAGGTCTGGAATATCACCCAGACGTGAGTAAGGTATTAAATTCAAAGAAAGTATCCGATCACCATGCGATTATCCCAACCATGGAAGTAGCCAAAGCAGATATTGGTGAACTGAAAGAACGAAACCGCAAGATTTTGTATCTGATCAGTGCCAGGGTTCTGACAGCAACTGCAGATCCTTATATTTATGAAAGCCATAAATGCCAGATCACCTGCAATTATCATACGTTTTATCTCACAGCAAAGAAAACAAAGCAGGAAGGATTCAAGGCGATCGAAAATAAATTGAAACAGTTCTTTGGCGTAAAGATTGAGAAAGAAGAGCCGGAGCTGGATATCTGGGCAGGCAAGCATTACGGTCCCTGTGATTCTTTGGTATCGGAGCATTTCACACAGCCACCGAAACAGTACACAGATGTGATATTTTGTGAGCGTAAGGAGTGGATAGGAATTGAAGAAAGGAGTTCAGCATGAGAAGAAAAAAAGATAAAAGCAATGGCATTACTGCTTTGTATGAAAGACTGTCTCGTGATGATGATAATGCTGGAGAGAGTAACAGTATAGTTCATCAAAAGCAAATGCTTGAAGATTATGCTATGAAACATGGTTTTACGAATCTTGTTCATTTTACCGATGATGGTTGGAGTGGAGCGACCTTTGACAGACCTTCATGGAACAGACTTGTTGAAGGTGTTAAAAACGGAGAAATCACTGCCTGTATCTGCAAAGATATGTCCAGAATCGGCAGAGATCATCTGCAAGTAGGTTTTTTCACTGACATTCTGTTTAGAGAAAAGGAAGTTCGATTTATAGCAATCAATAATGGTATTGACAGTGACCGTCAAGAAACCAGTGAGTTTGCCCCTTTTCTGAATATCATGAATGAGTGGTTTGTCAGGGACACAAGTAAGAAAATTAAAGCTGTACTGAAATCCAGAGGTTCTTCCGGCAACGCTCATACAAGTAATATCCCACCATACGGCTATTTGAAAGACCCCGAAAACCCCGACCATTGGATTATTGATGAAGAAGCTGCTGAAGTAGTCCGCAGAATTTATCGCATGACTATTGAGGGAAAAGGACCTTATCAGATAGCAAGAGAACTTTCAGAAGAAAAAATTGAAAGACCATCTTATTATCTTGGCAAAAAGGGACTTGGAAATCATGCAAGCAACTATGACAAAGAAAATCCGTATATGTGGCGAGGAAATCAGGTTACTACTCTGATTGCCCGACCAGAGTATATTGGAAAGACTGTCAACTTCAGGACATTCAAAAATTCCTATAAGGACAAAAAGACGAAAAGGGCAGACAAGGAAGATTGGGTGGTTTTTGATGATACACAAGAGCCTATTGTCGATGAAGAAACATGGCTGCTTGCTCAAAAGTTAAGACAGAATGTAAGAAAAGCCGATCCTATGGGCGAGCCTAATGTTCTGACCGGAAAGATTTACTGTGCTGATTGTGGTGCGCCGATGTATAATCACAGGCAGCGGAAAGGGCGAGAAAGAATATACTATACTGCCAAAGGCGAAAAAAGGACAAGTCATTCCAATCCGGCAGATTGTTATGAATGTTCCACATATAATCTGGGTTGTCAGAGATATGACCGGCATTGTACTTGCCACCATATTTCAACAAAAGCACTTAAAAGCATCATTCTGAAAACCATACAGGAGACTTGCCATTATGTTTCTTTGAATGAGCGGGAGTTTGTTTATTCTCTGCAAGAAGAATCGGCGATGAAAGATATTGCTGTTTCTGAAACTGTAAAAAACCGCATTGAAAGAAATCAGAAGCGAGTTCACGAACTGGATATGCTTATCAGGAAAATCTATGAAGATAATGTGATTGGAAGATTGCCGGACAGGCTTTTTCAGAGTATGCTTACTGATTATGAAAATGAGCAGAACGAGCTGAACAAGATTATTGAGACTGACACCGCTGATATGCAACGGATTATAGGCGGTCAAAATAATGTGGAGCGTTTTCTAAAGCTGGTTAAAAAGTATGAGAACATTACAGAACTTACTCCTGCCATGATAAATGAATTTATCGACAAAATTCTGGTTCACGAGCCACAAGGAAAAGGTGCAGACCGCACCACAGAGGTGGAGATATATCTTAACTATGTCGGGCAATTTCAAGTACCTGTGGAGCAGCATGAACCAACAGAGGAAGAAAGGATTGCTGCTGAAAAAGAGGCGGAACGACTTCGCAGAAAACGAGAATCCAATCGTAAGTATATGAAAAAGATTCGTGAGAAATCAAAAGAATTTGCGGAGCATGAGCGTATAGCAGAAGAAAAAAGTTCTGATAGCAATGTGTGTGTTGAACAGAACGTCACAAGCAAATCAAATCGGCAAAAAGTGAAAGGAGAAAAAATAGCATGACAGAATTGAAATCACGAATCCATGACAAAAGCAACGGTCTGGACTATGTTCTTGTGGGCGATTACTATGTGCCGGACTTGAAGCTACCGGAGGAACACCGCCCTATCGGTATGTGGGGCAGACTGCACAGGACATATTTGGAGCAGTACCGCCCTACAAGGTTCTCTGCCCTCTGTTTATCCGGCGAACTGCATACTTACCTTGCTGACCTGGACGAACAGGCAACGGAAAGGTGCAGCCTTATCATTGAGCAGATGAAACAAGCCGAGGGCGTGACCGAAACCATGAAAGCAGACAATCAGATGTTGTGGGTACAGTCCATGAACTCTATCCGTAACCGAGCCGAAGAAATCATCAGACAGGAAATGATTTACTGCTGATTTTATCAAGTCCAAAACCAACAAATTTGTATCGTAAACGAAGCGACAAGTATTTCCTTATGAAGTGTCTGTCGCTTTTCATTTATCAAACTTTAAGGAGGAAAACACAATGAAGATGAACCGGAATGAAATGGAAGCCTTTATGCCTTTGGCTGTCCGAACCTGAAAGCAACTGTCGAGCGTTTGCGTATGGTAGCTGCCCTTGCACCCGATCCAGTGGCGAAGAAGCTGTTTTATATGCTTTCCGTCAAGCTGAGTGCTGAGGGTGTTGAAAGGTGGTATCGCTGCTTTTACTGCAAGCTGCGTGTGTTGAAAACCATAGGGAGGGCTGCTATGACGAGACTGACGAAGATTGAGAAAGAAACAATCGTTCTCTTTAATGAGGGCGAGGACAAGGCAAATATCTACACCCACAACGCCGGATTGAAAAAGAGGTTGGCTGCTTTTGCTAAGAAGTACCCTGACCTTTGCCGACTGGAAAAATCCAATGTTCAAGGCGGTGTTTCTTATGAGCTGGCAAAGTCCCGTCTGTCTATCCGTTTCCTGCCGCCTTACAGTGAGGAACGCAGACAGAAAGCCAGCGAATATGCGAAAAAGCATGGGCTGAACAGCCAGCAGGGATAATGTGATAATCAGGCTGATATGCGGTTAAAATGTCAGGTGCAGACCTGATGTTTTGACCGTTGCTATCGCCTGTGAGGAAAGTATCGGGGACTATGGATTTTGCGGAAATGTGCGTTACAAGGCTTGAACAGGAACTCTGTACACAAAATTTTTTCTTCCATTCTTTAAGTTGATGAAGTATAATGAGATATGAAAAATTGAGGTTTTTAATACTCGATTTCAAACAATCATTTTTATATAGCTGGAACTATGGAGGGCAAAAATGAATAATTTTTTACGAATGTGTTTGAATATAATTACACAAATAGGTCCCTATTTAGTTGTACTTCTTCTTTTGAAATATCTTGTAAATCTTCAACAAAAGAGAGCTAAAGAACGAGAGGAAGAACAGAAAAAGGGAATAATTAGGACGCATTATATAATAAAAACCGAAAAAGTACTTACTATGTTTTTTGTATTGGCGGTGTTTCTTTTTGGGGGAGCTACGGTAGCCAGTGCTATTCAACAAGATGATTTATTGCCACCAATTGGTTTTAGTATTTTCTTTATTGTTTCTTTAATCGGCTCATTGAACATGATTATGTGGAAACTGGAAGTGAACGGAGATGAAATCACATGGCGTTCAACTTTTGGAAGAAAGAGAACTTTTCACTTTGAAGATATTACCTATTGCGAGAGAAAGAAAGGTTCTATGCGTGTATATGTAAATGGAGAAAAATTATTTACCATTGATAGTAATATTGACAAAGAAGAATTTATGGAGGACATAAAAAGAAGAAGAATCCTGTAAAATCTTACTGGGCAAATCAGCATAAGAAAAATCGTAAATGACATAGATTTTATAACAGTACGATGTTAGACAACTGAATATGACCGTCAAGGTCAGATGAAGAAACCGATGTATTGAGCGTAAAGCGATCATGCGTCGGTTTTTCTTATTTCATGAGCTGACAGAATTCCGACTGTATATCACCCGTGAGGAAAGTATCGGGGACTATGGATTTTGCAGAAATGTGCGTTACAGGTAAGTAAAAAAACTACTTGATAGAGTGTAAATTGAATTGTTCATATCGGTATGATATAATTTACTGAAATGAAGCAAGAAGGTGGACTTTTGTATGAAAAAATTTTTGAAAATATTGCTAATCGTTATAGGAATAGTTTTTTTGATTTTTGCAGCGCTGATATGTATTGGACTGTTTGTTGATTATGATGACCATATTGAAAATGGTCGTTATACTTATGTTCCGGAAGAAGAAAACAAAGGAAATGAGTATATCGAGTTTAAGTTGACAGATAATGGAAAAGACGATTCTAAACTTACATATTATAATTCTATCGAAGAAGCTATTTTGAATTCCCCCTTAAAAGCAGAACATGAAGATTTATCAGCTCCAGAAGATTTTCTTAATCATGTTGATGAAATATTGCATATATGGAATGGCAAACAGTATGATACGATTTTCTATCGAGCAGGAAGTGATAACGATCCCGTTCAAGGTTTTGTGATTGCACGCTGCAAAAAACAGATAGAAAATGAAAGTACACAATATGCGTTTGTAAATGCCACACCATCTGCCACTACACCAGATACCACTTATGGGGGAGACTTCAAAAAATTTATCCATTTATCTTTAACAATAAGTGATATTCAACAAGACTTAAATCCAAATTATCCAGATACCAGATTCGTTTTTGGCTATGCACATGATAAAGAAATTTACTCATTAGAAGTAGAGGTCAAAAGCCAGATGGAATTATAGAATATGAAGAATATGGTAGAACGATGTATATGTGGTATTATAACGATTTGGAAAGCAATAAAAGAGGCGATTGTCTGAGCTACTCAGTAGATATGCCAGAGTAATTTTTCAAATTGTCTAATCTGCCACAACTGAATATGACCGTTAAGGTCAGATGAAGAAACCGATGTATTGAGCGTAAAGCGATCATGCGTCGGTTTTTCTTTTTGCAAAATAGTCCGGTGGACTGTTTTGTAAAACCGAAGGAACTGACAGAGCTTGGGATGGGGCGAAGTCAGTTTGTTCGGGCGGGAGTACAGAGGGTGCAACCCTTTGTGCATGGGTACAGGGAATGCAATATCCCTGTGCAGGTCAAGGGCGGCAGCCTTGCCCAGTTAAGTGGCGTTTCGCCACTTAGTACTGGGTATTACTTGACGCAGAAAGCCGCAAGGAATCAGCTTCGCTGCCCTTCTCCCCTGTCGGGGAAATCAAAAAGAAAAGGAGGAACTCATGTGAAATTAACAAGACACAATGGACGAGCCGGAAAGAATGGCGTTTATAATCCGAAGCACAATGACCGCAGTTTTGACATTGCCAACAGCGAACACATTGACGAAGAACGAGCCAAACTAAATCTCTATTGGGACTGTTACAATGGCTTCCGCAATTTCAAAAATCCCGAAAAGGAAAATGAGCTGTCTGCCACTTTTGAAGATGTGGAACAGCTTTTTTATCGTCAGCGGTATCATGATTTTGTAACAGGACAGAATGAAAGAAATGTGAAGAACCGACACCCTGAAAGAAATAAGGAAACTGGAGATTTACTCAAAAGCAAAAAGACCTGTCCAGAGGAAACGGTCTATCAGATTGGAACGCTTGACAATCATGTTCCGCCGGAATTGCTCATTGAGATCGTCACAGAATTTATGGAAATCGCAAATGAGCGTTTCAGCTCTCATGTCCATATCCTGAATTGGGCGCTGCACTTGGATGAAAGCACCCCTCATATTCACGAGCGTCATGTGTTCGACTGTGAAAATCAATATGGAGAGATTGCCCCACAACAGGAAAAGGCTTTGGAAGCATTGGGGTTTGAACTGCCGGAACCGGAGAAGCCAGTCGGAAGAAAAAACAACCGCAAGATGACTTTCGATTCAGCTTGCCGAGTGCTGCTGTTTGATGTGGCGAAAAAGCATGGCTTACAACTGGAAGAAGAACCGGAATATGGTGGTCGTGCATATCTGGAAAAACAGGACTATATTCTTTTCAAGCAAAAGGAGCAACTGGCAGCACAGGAGCAAAAGTTGGAAGAACTCACGATGAAGATTGAAGATGTGGAAGCTTTGGTGGACGAGGTTGCCGATATTGCCTATGACAAGGCGGTTGAGGTCGTTGCTGATACTGTAAAACTGGAAACGCACAAGGAGGATATTAAGCTGGTGGAGCAGTCTAAGGCGTGGGTTCTCTCCCCTGAGCGTAAGGCTTCAAAGAAAGAAGTTGAGTATGCAGTGAAACGATTGGATGGCGTGATTGCCAGAATCACAAATGCTATGAAATCAACTATTCAGAAAATCCAAACTACGCTGATGAAACCGGAGGTCAAAAAAGCCGGAACGGAGCAAATCAAGAAGAAAGCCAAAAGTTCCATTATAGAGCAGTTGAGCCGCAAGAAGAAGGAAATGGCAGAGCGTGAAGTCAGCCGGACAATTCCGGCGAAAAGCAAAAAACAGGATATGGAACTTTAAGGCACTTGCTATTTTCGTTTTGAAAATGACAGGTGCTTTTGCTTTAGGGAGCAGGAAAATATCTTCCATTCTTTAGGTTGATGAAGTATAATGATAGTAAGAAATTTTTTGTAATGACCTTAATCCAATAAGTGATTTTGCAATTATCAAGTAAAGGATGTAATTATATGAAAAAGGTATTGTTGTTTTCCAGTGTGATTATGATACTCGGTTTAACAGGCTGCTCTAACAAGTATTTCAATGACTGGTTTAGCTCTGAACAAAATGAAACGGATAAAATATGTCAACAAGTTATTGAGGCATATAAGCAACAGGATTCAGAGAAACTCAAATCTCTATTTTCCGAAGAAAGCAAAAAGAACATTGAGAATTTAGACACTGAAATCTCTGCTTTTTTCGATTATATTGAGGGCAGTATCCAAAGTTTTGAGGGCGATTGTGCATCATCAAGTGAAAGCAACTATGGTAAAAGGAAAACGGAATTGGATGGTATGTATCTCATATTGACAGAGAAGGAAAGGTATTGTATGAATTTTTATATGTATAGTGAGGATGATGAAAATGCCCAAAATGTGGGGATATATAAAATTGAAATTGCATTGGAGAGCGAAGTGGCTGAGGATAATTTTATATGGGATAATCCCCCAAACGGTATTTTTGTTGGAGGACAAAATTGATTTTTGTTATGAGAGAACATTAAAGTATAAATTTCGGATGGTATAAGAAAAACTGACTACAATTAAATCTTCACAGCTTTACTAAGCAGGAGATCCGAAAAGGTCTCCTGCTTTTTTGCACCCCAAATTGAATATGGAACTCTAAAGCACTTGCTATTTTCGTTTTGAAAATGACAGGTGCTTTTGCTTTAGGGAGCAGGAAAATATCTTCCATTCTTTAGGTTGATGAAGTATAATGATAGTAAGAAATTTTTTGCGTTAGAAGCTATTTCCGGATTTTGTTACGAATACATTAATTCCTATTACTAAATCAAGGCTAAAAGATAAAGAGAAACCATTAGAAAAAACAGAAATCTCTTATGTTACAGAATATTTACAAAAGCTTTCGGAGTTACTAAGAGAGGAAAAATTAAATGAAATGATAGAGTGTCCGATAATGTAGAAGGAGGAATTCTAATGGAAATAATTTTACTTTGCTTGTATGGAAAAGTTACAGTTATAGTTATCTTTTTAATAATATACCTATATTGGATATGGAAGAAGGTTAGACTTATAAAATGGGAGCAGGCACCTGGTGACACCAGAGATTGGATACGAAATCACGAAAAAATATTAATAAAATTATTAAAATTATTTCTGGGATAGGTTTGATATTTATGGTTTATTGCATAGTTATTCCTGCTATATTAGATATTCCGACGTTAGTCAAGCAAGAGTATACAGTTACAGAAGGAATAGTAGAGTCTTGGAATTATAGTGATGAGGAAAGGCTAGAAGAGCGAAGTATATCAATAAAGGATGATACTGGACAGGAAAAATCTGTAATAGTATATAGTACAGGTATTCATCAAGGAGAACACTTAGTAGTTGAGTATCTCCCTCATTCAAAATATGGAATAGTAAAGGAGCGGATAAGATGAAATGGTTTAAACACTTATATCTTGAAATGATTTCACTCCAAATCGCAGAAGTAGAGGTTAGAAAAATTTATGAATAAAAGAAGAATCATAATTAATCGTAAAAAACAGCTTCGTAGCTATTTTTCACACCTATGGGTTGTATCTAAAATTTCACGACAAGATTTCAGAAAGAATTTTCTTTTAGGAGATCTTCCATGCGGAGAAGAAGATAGTGCTTATTGGGGTATGTATTGGGGATTGTAGATTTGAAAGGAAATCGTAAATTTAAGCTGGTATGTTCCCCACAAGATTTGGGTGTGGCAATTAAAAGTGGAGAACGGATAGAATTGGAAATAGATGATAATATAAATGGTATTTTTGTAATACAAAGGGATGGTGTGTTTTCAAATGAGATACTATTTGACGATAACTGTATTCAATATGAATTAACTCTTTCAGTTAAAGGGGGTTATCATAGAATGCAATATCCATTCCTTACTCTTGAATCAAAAAGTTAAAACAATAAGTAAGTTGAAGTGAAGCAGGAAATCTGAAATGATATGCTCCCTTTATGAGAGACAGTGAAAAAACAAACTGTCATCATGAAGGAGCATATCAGAAAAGGTCTCCTGCTTTTTTGCACCCAAAATTAAATATGGAACTTTAAGGCACTTGCTATTTTCGTTTTGAAAATGACAGGTGCTTTTTTCGTTTCAGGAAAGGAGTCACATGAATGTATTTGAAATTGTAAAAGAAAATGTTACTGCCCGACAAGCCGCAGAAGCCTATGGCTTGAAAGTGGGTCGCACAGGTATGGCGTGTTGTCCGTTTCACTCGGATAAGTCCCCCAGTATGAGCTGGATGAACGCTATTACTGTTTTGGCTGCGGAGCAACCGGAGATGCTGTTGATCTGACAGCGAAGCTATTCGGTATCGGGCTGAGGGAAGCTGCTGTCAAACTTGCTGAAGATTTTGGTCTTAACTATGACAGCCGACAAAAGCCCAGTGTCCGCCCTCGTATTCGTGAGCCGACACCGGAGCAGAAATATCAAAAAGAAGAAAATCATTGCTACAAGGTGCTGACAGATTATTTTCATCTTCTTAGAGAATGGGAAAAGAAATACGCTCCTAAACAGCCGGATGAGGAATGGAATCCCCTGTTTGCAGAAGCACTGCATAGGAAGAACTATATCGAATATCTGCTTGATATTCTTCTGTATGGTTCATTGGAGGAACGAAAAGCACTTGTGGCAGAACAGAGAAAGGAGGCGTTGAAACTTGAACAGCGAATTGCAGAACTGTCAGCAGACAGAACCATGTACAGTAGAAGAAATCCGAAACAGCTTAGAGCAGAGCGAGAAAGGTAAGGTTTATAATACTGCCGCAAATTATAAGCGTGTTCTGCAATATGACCCACTTTTGAAAGGGGCTATCCGAAAAAATCTTCTGACCGAAAGAATCGACATTGTGAAGTCCCTCGGCTGGTATCGTGACAGCCCGACATTGACAGATGTGGATGTGAAATATCTGCTCCTATATTTTGAAGAAAACTATGGATTGACCGTAGAGAAGAAAATCATAGACGCAGTTGCGGTTATTGCTAATGAAAACCGTTACCACCCTGTCTGTGATTTTCTCAATGCCCTGCAATGGGACGGAACGGAACGCATACGCTTCTGTCTGCACCGTTTTCTCGGTTCTGATACAGATGATTACACCTATGAAGCATTGAAGTTGTTTCTGCTGGGAGCTATCTCACGAGCCTTTAAGCCGGGGTGCAAATTTGAGGTAATGCTCTGCCTTGTGGGCGGTCAGGGAGCCGGAAAGTCCTCTTTCTTCCGTTTGCTTGCGGTCAATGATGATTGGTTCTCTGATGACTTGAAAAAGCTGGATGATGAAAATGTGTACCGCAAAATGCAGGGGCATTGGATTATTGAAATGTCGGAAATGATTGCAACCGCCAACGCTAAGAGCATTGAAGAAATCAAGTCCTTTCTGAGCCGCCAAAAGGAAACCTATAAGATACCCTATGAAACACATCCGGCAGACAGAAAACGACAATGTGTGTTTGGAGGTTCTTCTAATACCCTTGACTTTCTTCCCCTTGACAGAACAGGCAACCGCCGCTTCGTTCCGGTTATGGTCTATCCTGAAAGGGCTGAGGTTCATATTTTGGCAGATGAACAGGCTTCCAGAGAGTATATCAATCAGATGTGGGCAGAAGCTATGGAGATTTACAGAAGCGGCAATTTCCGTCTGAGATTCAGTCCGGCTATGAACGATTATCTGAAAGCCCACCAAAAGGATTTTATGCCGGAGGACACAAAGGCAGGACAGATTTTAGACTATCTGGAACGCTATTCCGGCAGCATAGTCTGCTCTAAGCAGCTTTACAAGGAAGCACTGGGGCATGATTATGACGAACCGAAACAATGGGAGCTGCGAGAGATCAACGACATTATGAATAACGCTGTCACAGGCTGGAGGCGTTCAGCAATCCGAGATATTTTCCAGAGCCTTACCGCAGACAAAAGGGCTGGGAGCGTATCAGGAACGACAACGAGCCTGACAACAGCATGGATGGTTTTCAGGAAATCCCGACAGAGGAAATGGAACAGTTAGGGCTTCCGGAAGAATGGTTAAAGCAAAAATAAAAGTCCGTTGTCGCTTCGGTTGTCGAGCCGGTTGTCGGTCTGGTTGTCGGGCAAAAATCCCGAAAGCCTTGATATTGCGGCACTTTTCCCTCTCTGACAACCATGACAACCAATATTATAGAGAAAAAGAAAATAGTAAAAAGATAGTATCGCCCGATAAAGAAAAAAGGTTTTCTGATGTCCGTTGTCGGAACTTCGTTGTCAGACCTTTCCTTGTCGGGCTTTTTTCATTTAAGGAGGAATATCGTATGACAAATATTGTGAACAGTACACTACCCATCCCAAATAACCATTCGGAGAAAAACAAACCGGATGGAGTTTTTGTGATTAAGCAAGGCAAAACAAATTATAAAGTCAAAGTGTTTTTTGACCATAGTAGCGGTTTGACTGCGGAGGACAGGTTGAAACGCATTATTCAGGCAGAAGCAGAGAGAGAATCTGCGTAAGTAATATGAAAAATATCCACGCACCCCCTTGACAAAAGCTTTCAGAAGATACCCTGCTTTCTGCGATGGAACGTGCAGGGAATGAAGAACTGACCGAAGATACAGAAAAGAAAGGACTTGGTACTCCGGCAACAAGGGCAGCAATCATTGAAAAACTGATTCAGTCTGGTTTTGTGAAAAGGGAAAAGAAAAATCTGGTGCCGACAGATGATGGTAATGTATTGATTACAGTTCTGCCAGATGAGATTAAATCTCCGAAGATGACCGCAGAGTGGGAAATGGCATTGAATCACATTGCCCAGAATACAGAGACAGCAGATGAATTCCTAAATGGGATTACAGAACTGATGCAGGAACTGGTTGCCAGGTATCAGGGAATTTCAGAAGAAAAGAAAAATCAGTTTCAGGGAAAGGCAAAAGGAGAAGTCATTGGCAAATGTCCCCGATGTGGAGCAGATGTCCAGGAAGGGAAAGTAAACTTTTACTGTTCTGACCGGAACTGTACTTTTACCTTATGGAAGAATGATAAATTCCTTGCGAGTCAGGGAAAAAAGATGGATAAGACGGCAGCAAAGAAGTTCCTGTCTAAAGGAAAAATCCATTATAAGGATCTGGTATCAAGAAAAACAGGGAGACAGTACGAAGCAACTGTGGAGATGGTTGATCCCGGAGAGGGAAATGTACAGTTCAATCTGATTTTTCCACAACGATAAGTAGTGTATTGCAGGCAGTCTAAGGACTGTCTGTTTTAATACAAATATATGAAAGAGAGGACCTTAGCATGAAGAAAAAAGGTAATTTTAGAAAAGTAGTATCTGGCTTGCTGGCAGGCATGACAATGCTTAGTACAGTGCTATCTCCGATGACGGCATATGCAGCGGAGATCCAGCCAGAGGAGAAACCTCCACTTTATGAGGAAGTGAAAGACCTTCTGGATGAAGATGAGGTGGTGACTGCCAAAGATTATGAAATCGAAACAGGCAGTGTATTTAATGTGAAATCAGATTATACCGGACTGGAAATCAAGGATGATAACAAGGTTAAAGTCACATTTGAGGAAGCAAAGAATGATAAGAATGAGGATTTTACGACAGATCATGCGGACACTTACAAAGCGGTCTATTATGTGGAACCGGTAAATCAGGAGCATCCGAAGTACCAGATCAGCCGAAAGCTGATTGTGCGTGAGAAAGAAACAGAAGTGCAGACAGAAACTGCAGGGAGTGAAGCAGTAACCGAATCAGAAACAGCTGGCAGTGAACAGCAGACAGAGGAAACGGAGAATTCAGAAGCAGACTCGGAATTGCTTCCAACAGAGGAAGTGACGGAAAGCGAGATAGAAGAATTTGATTCTCAGGCAAGCGAACTATTACCGGATATGGAAGAAGATACTGAAAATACAACGGATTCGGAAACAGGTCTTACAGTATCGGATGCAATGGAGCAGGCGGAAGAGGAAGGAATTGATTTATACGCCATGGAAGCTGGTGAAACAGTCACTTTTATGGCAAAGACAAGTGCAAGAAGTGTACAGAAGTATCTGTTACAAGAGGAACTCTGTATCGTTATGCGGATTATGGTTATGGTTCTTATCTTACCTATCAGTATACGGTTCAGTTTGGAAATGTATCTGCGACTGCTTACTGTGTACAGCCATCAAAACCGGGACCAGGAACAGGTAATTACACGATTAGTAAAGTCGGAGATGGAAAAACATTAGCTAAGGTATGTTATTACGGAACCAAGGCAGCAGGAGATGAAGGATTCTTTACAGAAGAGAATGGTTATGGAAATCTTAGTGCTGGAGCAAAATTCATTCTTGTTCATCTGGCGGCTTCTTATGCTAATGGAAGTGGCGACGCTTTTTCCGGAGCGAATAGTACAGCCAAGAATTTAGCAATGAAATTGTATAATTATTGTGTTTCACAGCCAGAAATACCGGATGTAGCAATGTCATTTTCTGATGGAGATGTAAAAGCTTATGTGGATGGCAATTCACAGAGAACCAAAGATATTACATTCAAAGCAGATAAGCTACAGACAATTACGATGAAGCTTCCGTCTGGTGTGAAACTTCATAATCTAAGCACAGGCACAACAAGTAAAGCTGGTGCAAGTGTAGAAATTTGCGGAGGAACAAAGTTTTATCTTTCTGCACCACTGACACAGGTGAGTGACGTGGCACAGAGCTGGTCTTCTACAATGAAGGGAAGTATTACAAAAGATTACTCTGCTTATAAAATCACCACCGGATCTGACACGCAGGATCTTGCGTTGGTATTTGGTGAAGGTGTGACAGATGAAAAATATATTGATTTCAAAGTGTCTTGGATTGAACAGGCTACGATCGAAATCGTAAAGAAAGACGATACAGCGGATGTCAATCTTGCAGGTGCAGTATTCGGTGTATACAGCGATGAGGCATGTACAAAGCTGATCACTCAGATGCCGGCAACAGATAAGAATGGAAAATCCTCTGTTACGATCATCAAGACACAGGATACCGTTTATCTGAAAGAGATCACAGCGCCACAGGGATATGTAGTAAATGCAACGGCAACAAATGTGAAACTGGTAGCAAGTAAGACCTCGGCTGTGACCGTGGAAAACAAGGAGCAGCTGGCAGAGCTTACCATTTACAAAGAAGGTCAGGTTCTTATCGGTGCAGAAGTCAGTGAGAGTGGAACCGTATTCCAGTATGAGAACCGCAGACAGAAAAATGCAGTATATAACGTGTATGCCGGAGCGGATATCGTAACTGCTTATGGCACAAAAGTGTACAGCAAAGGTGACTTGGTAAAAGAAAATCTGACAACAGGTGAGAATGGTTCTGTCACACTGAAAAACCTGCATCTTGGAACCTATGTGGTAAAAGAAGCAAAAGCACCGGACAATTTCTATAACGGCAGCGAAGAAAAGCCAGTGACTCTGACCTATGCCGGACAGAATAAAGAAGTTGTATTTGCAGATGTGACTTTTAACAACGAGAGACAGAAAGCAGATGTTTCCGTAGTAAAACAGGATAAAGACACCAAGAAACCACTGAATGGCGGTATTTTTGCTCTGTATGCATCCGATGATATTAGAAATGCAGACGGAACCGTTGTTGTGAAAAAAGGAACACTGATTGAGAAAGCAACTACTGGAGCAGATGGGAATGCAAAATTCACAGCGGATCTTCCGATTGGATATTCCTATTTTGTAAAAGAAGATCAGGCACCGGAAGGCTATGTAAGAAATACAGAAGATGTGTATACGTTCAAGTTTTCTTACACCAATGATAAAGAAGCAACCGTATCTTTTGCCCATACCTTCAGTAATGACCGTGTGACAGCAAAGATCAATTTATTCAAAGTTGATAAAGAAACAGGAAAAGCAGTACCGCAGGGAGATGCCACACTGAAAGGTGCAGTTTATGGTCTGTATGCCCGTGAAGATATTGTGCATCCGGACGGAGCAACCGGAACTATTTATAAAGCAGGAGAACAGATAGCATCTCTTACAACAGATGACAAAGGACAGGCTTCTGTAAATGGCTTGTATCTTGGCAAATATTATATCAAAGAGATTACACCTCCGACCGGATACCTGGCAGATACAGAAGAGCATGATCTTACGTGCAGTTATGAAGGAGATATGACAGCAGAAGTGAAAAGAGAGTGCACTTCCAGTGAGCAGGTCATCAAGCAGCCATTCCAGATTATTAAAGCAGCCAACAATGGAAAGACAGATGCAGATCTGTTATCCGGAGCTGGATTTACAGTTTATCTGAAATCTTCCCTTACAAAGAAAGCAGATGGCAGTTATGATTTTGATTCTGCAAAACCAGTAGTGAGTGGAGAAAAAGGAGCAACTGAGATTTTCACAGATGAAAAAGGGTATGCCTGCAGTATTCCATTACCATTTGGAAGCTATATCGTGCGTGAGACAACAACACCGCACAACTACAAGCCAGTCGATGATTTTGAAGTGAATATCACAGAGCATCATCCAAATGAGCCACAGATCTGGCGAGTGCTTCTGGATGAAGAGTTTAAGGCAAAACTGAAAATCGTGAAAAAAGACGATGAAACAAAGAAATCCGTCCTGATTGCAGGAACAGAATTTAAAGTGTACGACCTGGACAACAAGAAGTATGTGGAACAGGTAACAACTTACCCAGTGACAACAACCCATAAGTCCTATTTTACGGACAGCCAGGGATATCTGATCATGCCGAAGAATCTGAAGATCGGACATTACCGCATTGAGGAAGTCAACGCACCGGAAGGGTACACAATCAACAAGAACTATGTAGAGATTGCGGTGGATGCAAACACAGCATACCAGATGGATTCTGAGAGCGGAGATGCCATTATTACGGTAGATTACGAGAACCATCCGGTAAAAGGAAAGCTGACGATCTATAAAAAAGGTGAAATGCTGACCGGATTCAAAAAGGATTTTGTTTATGAAGAAAGATACCTTAAGGGTGCGGAATTTAATGTCTATGCAGCTGAAAATATCTATACACCGGATTATCAGAAAGATGAAAACGGAAACAGACAGCTGATCTATGCAAAAGATGCACTGGTAACAACGGTAACGACTGGAGAAGACGGAAAAGCAGTTGCAGAGAATCTGCCGCTTGGTTCTTACTATGTGGTAGAAAAGACTGCACCGGAAGGATTCGTACTGAACCATGACAGATCAGAAGTCGCATTTGTCTATGCCAATCAGGATACACCTGTGATCGAACAGGAAGTGACTGTTGGCGATGACCGACAGAAAGTTGCAATCCAGGTAGAAAAACAGGATGCAGAAAATGGTGCAACCGTAGCAGGAGCTGTCTTTGGTATCTATAACAAAGCGGATATCAAGGCAGATGGAAAAGCAATCGTGAAAGCAGACACACTCTTACAGGAAATGACTTCTGATAATGATGGTCTTGCGGCATGTACGCTGGATCTGCCACTTGGACAGTATTATGTGAAGGAGTTAAAGGCACCGGCGGGATTTGTATCCTCTGATGAAGTTCTGAATCTGGATGCTTCTTACCAGGGACAGGATGTGAAGACAGTAAAACTGAAAACTGTGAAAAAGAACCAGCCGACAACAGTAGAAATCACGAAATCTGATGTAACAACAGGTGTGGAGCTGGATGGGGCAAAACTCACCGTTCTTGATAAAGAAGGAAATGTTGTGGATCAGTGGACGTCTGTAAAAGATCAGCCACATGTGATCAAACGCCTGACAGTTGGAGAGGAATACACTCTTCGTGAGGAAATGGCACCTTATGGATATCTGAAAGCAACGGATGTGAAGTTCACTCTGGAAGATACCGCCGAGATTCAGAAAGTAGAGATGAAAGATGAAGTACCGACAGGACTTCTGATCATCAACAAAAATGGAGAGTTTTTGGATAAGGTAACACTTTTGGATCATGTAAAAGGTACCGTGGAGCATCTTTTTGAGTATGTAACCGGAAGCCTTACAGATGTGACGTTCGATGTATTTGCTGCGGAAGATATCAAAGCGGCAGATGGTGTCAGTGAAGATTATTTCAAAGCAGATGAAAAAGTGGGAACCATTACTACAGATTCCAATGGTATTGCACAGATGGGAGATCTCCCGGCTGGAAAATACTATGTGAAGGAAGTAAAAACAGCCCATGGTTATGTGCTGGACAAAGAGCCGAGATATGTTGATCTTTCTTACCGTGATCAGGACACACCAGTCATCACTTATGATGAGAAATGGCAGAATGCCCGTCAGAAAGTAAAGATTACGGTTCTGAAGAAAGAAAAGGATACAGAACGTGTCCTTGCAGGTGGTGTCTTCGGTCTTTATACCAGTGAAAATATCAAAAATGCAAAGGGCGAGGTACTTCTTGAGAAAGACAGTCTGATTGAGCAGCGGGTAACGGATGAAAAAGGACAGATCACTTTTACGGCAGATCTTCCGGTAGACGGAAAATACTATGTGAAAGAGATCTTTGCACCGGACGGATTTGTTACAACAGATGAAGTACAGGAATTTACCTTTGAATATGCTGGAGAAGACCAGGCAGAAGTAAGCTACGACTTACTTTTGAAAATCAGCCAACCACAGTAGAGCTGACCAAAACAGACCTGACAACAGGCAAAGAACTTCCAGGTGCACACCTGAAAGTAACGGATTCAGATGGCAATACAGTAGATGAATGGACTTCTACGGAAGAATCCCATGTGATCAAAGAACTGGTTGTTGGTAAGGAATACACCATGACAGAGACAAAACCGGCAGATGGATATGTCACTGCAGAAAGTATTACTTTCACAGTAGAGAATACAGCAGAGGTTCAGAAGCATGAGATGAAAGATGATGTGACAAAAGTGCAGATCAGTAAGACGGATATCACAGGAGAAACTGAGATTCCGGGTGCGAAACTGACAATTCTCGATAAGGATGATCAGGTAGTAGAGAGCTGGATTTCCACAGAGGAAGCACACTATATTGAAAAACTGCCAATCGGTAAATACACCTTACGTGAAGAGCAGGCACCGAAAGGATATCTTCTGACAGCCGATGTGACATTTGAGGTGAAAGATACCGGAGAAATCCAGAAAGTGGCTATGAAAGATGATACTGCCAAGGGAAAAGTGATTCTCAATAAGACAGATAAATCGTCAGGAGAACACTGAAAGGGGTAGAATTTGAACTCCGTGACAGCAAAGGAAAAGTTCTGGAAACTTTAAAGACAGATGCTGCCGGTCATGCAGAAAGTAAGCTGTATGAGATTGCCACATTTAAGAACGGCAAATATGATACAGCGATCAAGTATTATCTGGTGGAAACAAAGACACTGGATGGATACACACTGGATCAAACCAAGCATGAAGTGACATTTGCTTATGCAGATGACAGTACACCGGTTGTAGAAGTTACCTTTAATCTGACAAATGAGAAGCCGGAAGTTCCAGAAACACCGAACACACCGGATACACCACAGTCCCATGAAGAGACGAAGGTATCAAACGCACCAAAAACAGGTGACAGCACAAATATCTGGCTGCCGATCCTGCTTCTGATAATCTCCACAGGAGGTATGGCAGGACTTTATATCAGCAGAAAAAGGAAAAACAAATAAGGAAACCAACGGTTATGATTGGGAGCTTCTATGTGAGGCTCCCTTTTTCATACACAAAATCACAGAAAGGAACAGAAAACTATGATGAAAGCAATGGAAAAAAGACAGGAAGCACGAAAAAACCAGGAGAAAACTTTAAAGAGAATGATGGCTTATCAGAAGAAAGCTGAGCAGATGGTCAGCAGAAAAAGAATGAACCATCACATGATCAGAAAGGGGTAAAAGCGTATGATGAACAGAAAAGAATTTTATGAATATGTCAAAGACAATGTAAAGGAGTATCTGCCAGAGTCTTACAGGGACGCAGAAATTAAACTTCAGGAAGTAGAAAAAAACAACGGTTTGAAGCTGACAGGTATTACGATTCCAAACGGAGATCAGAGAATCGTACCGACGGTCTATCTGGATTCCCTCTACCAGGAATATATCAATGGGAAAGATGTAGATTCTTGTGTTGGGGATGTAGCTGATATGCGTATTGAAGCACAGGGTAAAGCAGAATTTTTTGATATGGGAGTTCCGGATATTCTTGATTATGAAAAGATGAAGGACAAATTACAGATGAGAATTTGTGACAAAGAATGGAATACCGATCGTTTGGCAGACAAAGTAGTCACAGAACACGGAGATTTTGCAGCTTATTATGCAGTAAATCTGGAGGAAAATGGAGAGGGAATCAGCAGTATTCCAGTAACTGTTTCTCTGATGAACGAATGGGGAGTATCTGTCGAACAGATTCAGGCAGATGCGATGATGGCAGATAAGAACAGAGGCGTGCAACTGGTGGATATGACACAGATTATCGAATCTATGATTTTTGGAGGAACACCGAAGAATCTTTTGAATGAAAAACTGGATATGGAAACTGTGGAGAATCCAATGTTCTGCCTTACCAATGAATCTAAGATGAATGGAGCTTCCCTGTTACTGCAGGAAGATATTCGAAAACAGATTGGGGAATGCCTGGGAAGTGATTACTTTGTCATCCCATCTTCCGTTCATGAAGTGCTGATTCTCCCGGATAACGGTATTTTACAGGTTCCAGAATTAAATGCGATGGTACAGGAAGTCAATGAGACACAAGTGGAAAGACAGGAACAGCTTTCTGATAAGGTTCAGTTCTGTGACAAAAAGACCGCAGTATTGGAAAATGCTGAGCGCAGGGAAGCACGTCTGGAGAAAGAAAAAGTAGCCGAAAAAGCGGAAGTAAAAGGTGGAATCCATGGAAGATTGGAGAAAGCTAAGGCAGAAATCAAGGCAAAAGGGACGGATACAATCCCAAAGAGTAAGGCGAGAGATCTTGCTACAGCATTATAAAGTGAAAAGAAAACGATGGCTTATGGGGACTGTGCAGAGCAGTCCCAATTTTTGAAGTTGGAGGAGAAAAGAATATGGATTGGTGTTTATATGGTGAAGACAAAAGGAGGGAAATTGATAGAGATTTAAAACCGGAATATCTTTTGGATGATTTACGGAGATATCAGGATGTATTTGGCGAAGAGTTTGGTGTGAAAGAACTTCTTATGCTGGAGGATATCAGGGTAAAGGCTATGATTGCCGGAGCACTTGCAGATATGCCGGAATTTCTTGTTGATCAGATTGGAAAAGCAAATAATAGCAGTAGCTTTCCTTCCGTGACAAGGGCAATGGAACGGATTGCCGATGTTGTAGAAGAAAAGTGGGAAGAAGAAAGGGAGTAACAGATGGCAAATAAATTATATGCAATGGAGCAGCTGACGGAGGAAGTGGCAAAGGACGTTTCCGCTAATCCGCAGGAGTGGATACGTTTTCTAAATACTGCATCCAGGCTGTACCGGTACACTTTTCCGGAACAGCTCTTGATCTATGCACAGCGTCCGGGAGCAACAGCGGTGGCTTCCATGGAAATCTGGAACCAGAAGATGTACCGATGGATTAAAAAGGGTTCCAAAGGAATTGCCCTGATAGATAACACATCCGGACCAAAAACGAAGTTACGATATGTTTTTGATGTGCAGGATACTTATAAGGTAAAAAATCTTGGCAGAGATCCACAGTTATGGAACCTTAATCCGGAAGGAGAACAACTGGTGGCAGATTATCTGCAGGAACAGCTTGCACTGGAAACAACAGAGGGAGGCTTGCCAGAGGTTCTTCACCAGGCGGCAGAAGAAAGTGTGCAGGCCTGGCTACCGGATGCTTTCGATGAATTGCAAATGGATGTATCAGGTACTTTTCTGGAAGATTTGGACGAGCAGAATCAGAAAGTGGAGTTCCGGGAATTGATGACAAACAGTGTCTGGTATGTATTACTGAACCGATGTGGACTGGATGTACAGGAATATCTGGATGCAGAGGATTTTCGGCATATTACGGATTTTAACCAGTTAAAGGTTATGGGACATCTTGGAAGTTCTGTGAATGAGATCAGCAGACCGGTATTGATGCAGATTGGACGATATGTATTGGATGATCTGGAAAAAGATCTGAAAACGGTTGCAAAAGAAAAGAAGTAGCTTATAATAAATTTAACACGTTAATTCGTGAAAGTGAAACAAAGAACACAGAAGATAGAGAAAAAAATAAGGAGGAAACAGAGCATGAGAGAGATCACTTACAGCCAGAACGGAGAGTATCAGATTCCAGATATCAGCCTGGAAGAGACAAGAGGAACAATCGGGAAGTACGGAATGATGAGGAAAGAGTATCTGAGAAATTACAAGGTAGCCAGGTTCAACATTCTGACACTGCAGAACCGTCTGGACAGTCATCTGATGGAGATCGACAGTCAGGCAAGACAGAGAGTAGACAACCTGATGAACGAACTTCTAGAGAAAGATCCGGCACCAGACAAGATGGCAGACACAATGGCATGGACCAGACACATGAACCAGATCAAAGCACAGGCAGAGGAACTGGTGATCCAGGAGATTATTTACAGTTAAGCCTGTTCCCAACAGAAGAGGAACAGTTTGGAGAAATAAGGAAAGCGGCAGCTGCATTAGAACAGCCGGCCGCTTTTCTTATTTCCGATGAAGTAGTCGATCATATCCTTCGCACAGGTAGTGGGCAGAAAAATACACTGTTTCATATTACTGCAAGATTGATTGAAGGTCTGGACAATGAAGAAATGCAAAGCTTCCTGAAAGATGAATATGGCACCGGAGGAAAAGGATTTACCATAGATAATCAGAAAATCAGTATCTGGTACGACAACGATGGTATCCGTATCCGGCGAGGTGACTCTGCAAGAAGAAACTTTGACCGTATCGTTACGTGGGAAGAAGCTGCTGACAGGATCCGGGATATGTATGAGGAGGGAAATTACGTTGATAATCTTATCTCCAATAATGCTATCGAGCAGGAACAGAAAGAAATGACAGATCTTCTGGCACTTCATTTCCGAGATACAAATAGAAATACGGAAGAATACCGGTCTTATACGGATTGGCAGGATACCATTCGGAACGCTTGGACAGATCCAGAAGGAAAAAAAGAAATCTATCAGCAGTTTGAATGGTTACAAGCGGATATGAATGAAAATCCGAGTAATTATCATCGTTGGGAAATTCAGCACAATCCAGTATATTCTCAGCGTTTTCGTGACCTTCAGAGAGATTTCTCCTGGGTGGATCAACAATTTAAAGTAGAACGTCTAGGGCTTTCCTTTATCACACAGGATGAAATTGATGCAGTGTTAAGAAGAGGTGGCATTACTGCCGGAGGACGTAACCGGATTTACGAATATTTCATGGAACATTATGATATGAAAGATGCAGCTGAGTTCCTGAAAAATGAATATGGAACAGGTGGTTCTTCACCCGGAATACCAGGAGCAGGTGCTTCCGACGCATCACATGATGCAAAAGGATTAAAACTTGCAAAAGGAAAAATTGGCAATCCAGAAGTAGAAGTTCTATTAAAGTGGAATAAGGTTGCAGAACGTGTCCGCCAGTTAATCCGCACAGATGATTATTTGTCATCGGAGGAAATGGAAAAGTACGAAGAGCGACAGGAAGCACAAAAACTGGCAGACTTGGAAGAAGCACAGCAGATGTTAGGAGAACAACAGGAGCAGGATACTTTAACCGCTGAAGATATAACTGATTTGCAATTAGTTGATTCAGAATATATGTCTGGTACCAGAACAACAATTCATGATTTTGATTGCAAAGTTAAGGGAGAAGAGAATCAACTTCAATACACATTAGAATATCATGATGATGGAGAAGGTTTCACGATTCATACGGAAAAAGATGATATTTGGAATCGAATGTCAACACAAGAATTGGAACGTCTGGATGTAAAACTTGGACAAGAAGTACTTTATTATCATTATCACAACAAAACAGTAAATGCGGATACCCTAGATAAATTACGGGAAATCAGGGAAGAAATAATGGAGGAAGAGTCCTCGTATTTCACTGCTATTTCTAATCGTGTGTGGACAGATTATGATAAAAAGAAAAAGAATTATCTGGAGAAGTTGAGGTATCGGAAGAAAAAGAATCTTTGGAAGAGATTAACGGAATATCAGAACCGATTCCAGCAACGAACTTCCGCATCACAGATGATGAGCTTGGGCAGGGGACAGCAAAAGAAAAGTTCCGTGCCAATATCATGGCTATCCAGCTGTTAAAGAAATGTGAGGATGAGAACCGTAATGCGACACCAGAGGAACAGGAAATCTTATCCCGATACGTTGGCTGGGGAGGTCTTGCAGATGCATTTGATGAAACAAAAGCTGCATGGGAGACAGAATATCTGGAATTAAAGACGGTTCTTACACCAGAGGAATATGCGGCAGCCAGAGCTTCCACCTTAAATGCTCATTATACACAGCCGATTGTGATTGACAGTATGTATCAGGTGTTGGAGAATCTGGGATTTACAAAGGGAAATATCCTGGAGCCATCTATGGGAGTCGGGAACTTTTTTGGAATGCTTCCGGAGAATCTAAACCAGTCCAAACTTTATGGTGTGGAATTGGACAGCATCAGCGGCAGAATTGCAAAGCTGCTCTATCCTGATGCCAATATTCAGATCAAAGGTTTTGAGAAGACAGATTATCCCAATGATTTCTTTGACGTGACAATCGGAAATGTGCCATTTGGTGCATACAAGGTCAATGACCGTCAGTATGATCGCTTCAATTTCATGATTCATGATTACTTCTTGCCAAAACGATAGATCAGTTACGTCCAGGTGGTGTGGCTGCTCTGATCACAACAAAGGGAACTATGGACAAGGCATCACCAGAAGTTCGAAAATATCTGGCAGAGAGGGCAGATCTGTTGGGAGCAATCCGACTGCCCAACACAGCTTTTAAGGCAAATGCAGGAACAGAAGTCAGTGCTGATATTTTGTTTTTCCAGAAGCGTGACAGCATGACAAAAGAGATGCCGGAGTGGGTGAATCTTGGAAGTGATACCAATGGAATTACAGTCAACCAGTATTTTGCAGACCATCCTGAAATGATTCTGGGTGAGATGAAAGAAGTATCGGGTCCATATGGTATGGAAACAACCTGTATGCCGATAGAAGGTGCTGACCTTGAACTCCAGCTTGCAGAAGCGGTCAAGAACATTCATGGAAGCATGGTATCGGCAGTAGATGTGGAAACAGAACTGGATGAGATGCCAGAGAGTATTCCGGCAGATCCGAATGTCAGAAATTACAGCTATACGGTGGTAGATGATCAGGTATATTACCGTGTCAACTCTTTGATGAATCAGGTGAAAATGCCTGCCGCCACTGCAGAACGTGTGAAAGGCATGGTTGCAATCCGTGATACTGTTCGTGAATTGATCGCCATGCAGATGGAGGAATTTGTAGCAGACGAAGAAATCCAGAAACAGCAGGAGAAACTGAATCAGGTATATGATACCTACACAGCAAAGTATGGAGTCATTGGAAGTAATGCTAACAAACGTGCATTTTCTGATGACTCTTCTTATTGTCTGCTGTGTTCACTGGAAGACTTGAATGAAGATGGAACGCTGAAACGAAAAGCGGACATGTTTACTAAGCGAACCATTAAAAAGGCGGTCGCTGTGACAAGCGTTGAGACAGCCACAGAAGCACTTGCATTGTCTCTTAACGAAAGGGCAAAGGTAGACCTTCCTTATATGGCAAAGCTGACTGGAAAGACCGAAGAGAAAATCACAGAAGAACTGGTTGGAGTTATCTTTAAGAATCCACTGACAGACCAGTGGGAAAGCGGAGATGAATATCTGTCCGGAAATGTCAGGGATAAATTAAATACTGCGAGAACCTTTGCAGAGAATCGTCCGGAATTTACACCGAATGTCCGTGCATTAGAGGCAGTTCAGCCGAGAAATCTGGAAGCGTCTGAGATTGAGGTGCGTGTTGGAGCTACATGGATTGAGCCTTCGGATTATCAGGCTTTTATGGTGGAACTGCTTCATACCCCGTGGTATCTTGCACAGAAGGAAATACAGGTAAAATACTCTGAGGTCAATGGTGAATGGCGTATTACTGGAAAAAATGCAGATAGTCCAAGGAATGCGTTTGCCTATGCAACGTATGGAACTGAGAGAGCAAATGCCTATAAGATTCTGGAAGATACCCTGAACCTGAAAGATGTCCGCATTTATGATAAGAGTGTCAATGAGAATGGTGATGAAATCCGTGTCCTCAATAAGAAAGAAACCATGCTGCATCACAGAAGCAGGATGCCATGAAAGTAGCATTTAAGGATTGGATTTTTAAAGATCAGCAGAGGCGTGAAAGACTGGTAAAAGTTTACAATGAACGATTTAACAGTATCCGTCCCCGTGAATATGATGGCAGTCATTTGACTTTCCCAGGAATGAATCCGGAAATAGAGCTTCGCCCGCATCAGAAAAATGCTGTTGCACATCAGCTTTACGGAGAGAATGTGCTTCTGGCTCATGTAGTAGGAGCTGGGAAGACTTACGAGATGGTAGCGGCTGCAATGGAGAGCAAACGTCTGGGATTATCACAGAAGAATTTATTTGTCGTGCCGAATCATCTGACAGAGCAGTGGGGAGCAGAATTCCTGCAGTTATATCCGGGAGCCAATATCCTGGTAGCAACCAAGAAAGATTTTGAACCGGCGAACCGGAAAAAGTTCTGTGCCAGAATCGCTATGGGAAATTACGATGCTATTATTATTGGTCATTCCCAGTTTGAGCGTATACCAATCTCTGATGAGAGGCAGGAAGCTATGCTGCGGAAGCAGATTGATGATCTGGAAATGGCGATTCAGAGTGCAAGGTATGAACAGGATGGCGGACGTTATACCGTCAAACAGATTGAAAAAACCAGAAAGACACTGCAGACAAGGCTGGAAAAGCTGAATCAGAAAGAAAAAAAAGATCAGGTAGTTACGTTTGAAGAACTGGGAGTAGATCACTTGTATGTAGATGAAGCACACAGCTATAAAAATGCGTTTCTCTATACAAAAATGAGGAATGTAGCCGGGATTGCACAGAACGAAGCACAGAAGTCGGCAGATATGTTCAATAAATGTCAGTATCTGGATGAGATTACTGGAGGAAAAGGCATTACTTTTGCCACGGGCACACCAATCAGCAATAGTATGACGGAATTATATGTTATGCAGCGATATCTGCAGAACAGTAAATTACAAAATATGGGACTTGGACTGTTTGATTCCTGGGCTTCCACTTTTGGAGAAGTTGTCACGAGCATCGAACTTGCTCCCGAAGGAACAGGATATCGTGCAAAGTCCAGATTTGCACGGTTTTATAATATCCCGGAACTGATGAATATGTTCAAGGAGATTGCAGATATCAAGACTTCCGATCAGTTAAAGCTTCCTGTGCCGGAAGCAGAATATGAAACAGTGGTGCTGAAACCAACGGAACAGCAGAAAGAAATCGTAGAAAGCCTTGGAGAACGTGCGGAAGTTGTCAGAAATGGCGGAGTAGATGCCGCGGTTGATAATATGCTGAAAATCACCAATGATGGAAGAAAGTTAGCATTGGATCAGCGTTTAGTGAACGAATTATTGCCAGACAATCCGGAAAGCAAGATATCAGTCTGTGCAGAGAAAAGCTATGAAATCTGGAAAGACACAGCAGCACAGAAATCAGCACAATTGATTTTCTGTGATTTGAGTACACCGAAAGGCGATGGCAGTTTTAATGTCTACGACGACCTGAAACGGAAACTGATGGAAAAAGGAGTGCCGGAAAAAGAGATTGCTTTTATTCATGATGCAAATACAGAAGCAAAGAAGACGGAGCTGTTTGGAAAAGTGAAATCCGGACAGGTTCGTTTTTTGATTGGTTCTACAGCAAAGATGGGTGCAGGAACCAATGTGCAGGATCGTCTGATTGCGTTGCATCATCTGGATATTGGCTGGAAACCATCTGACTTGGAACAGAGGGAAGGACGTATTATCCGTCAGGGAAACCATAATAAAAAGGTTCATATCTTCCGGTATGTAACTGAATCCACATTTGACAGCTACATGTGGCAGTTGATTGAGAACAAGCAGAAATTCATTTCTCAGATTATGACCAGCAAAGCACCTGTGCGAAGCTGTGAAGATGTAGACGAAGCGGCACTTTCCTATGCAGAGGTCAAAGCTCTTGCAACCGGAAATCCGGCAGTAAAAGAGAAGATGGCATTGGATGTTGATGTGGCAAAATTAAAACTTTTAAAAGCCAACCACATGAATAACCAGTATCGACTGGAAGATGATATTGCAAGGAATTTTCCACAACAGATTGCAAAACTGACAGAGATCATTGACAGCTACAAGGCAGACATCGCTCATTTTTCTGAGTACAAAATCACAGATCCAGAGCAGTTTTCTATGGAAATCAGTGGCAAAGTGTTCACAGAAAAGAAAGAGGCAGGAGCGGCTCTTCTGGCGGTCTGCAAAGAAATTAAGTCTGTGGATGCAGCTATGGATATTGGAAGCTATCAGGGATTTAACATGAGAATCCAATTCGACAGTTGGAGCAAAGAGTTTATCCTGTCTGTAAAGCATGAATCGGTAGCTAAAGTTCGATTGGGAGCCGATGCTCTAGGAAATATCACTCGTATCAATAATCTTTTAGAAAGTTATCCGGAGAAACTGGCAGAAGCAGAACAACGGCTGGAAACGGTACAGGAGCAGATGACAAACGCCAAAGAGGAAGTCGGGAAGCCATTTCCAAAAGAAGAGGAACTGAACCAAAAACTGGAGCGACTGTCAGAGTTAAATGCACTTCTCAATATGGATGAACGGGAAGATACAGAAACAGAGCAGTCGGAATCAAAAGAGAAAGAAGAAAGACCGGCACGAGGTTCTATCCATGAGAAACTGCAGATTTATAAGGAAAAGAGTCAGCGGGAAAGTGAAACTGGCAAGGAAACCAGAAAACGGGACTTCGGTCTGGAATAAAGAGGAAAGATGGCATAATTTGGTAGAAGAAGGTTCTGTCGGTTATGCCATTTTTTAGAACACAGGAGGAATTTATATGGCAAGAAACAGGATAACGGGTAGAGAAACACAGAAAATGCAGGAATACACGCAGGGACAGATCAGTCAGGCAGAGCGTAGAGGCATAGAATTTCCAACAGATGTAAAAGAACAGCTTTTTGAATATGCGAATCTGATCGGTGAGGAAGAGAAAGTTAGGACTCTGGTAAGAAATCTAGCAGATGCAGTGATCCAGGCAGATGAAGAAGGGGTAGAGGATCTACTGGATGATGCAAGAATGGATATTCAGGATCTACCAGATCCAACCATAGGTAAGCTGGAATTACGTGATTATGGATATACAGCAGAAGACATGGTGCCGCTTAGAAAAGAAGCAGCTTTGGATTATCACAGAATGGGTTCTAAGATTTATTGCCTGGGCAGCGATGGCAGCAAGGGAGAGTATGCAAGTAAAGAAATGATACAGGCGCATGAAGGTCTGTTTGGCATGGAATCGCAGATGTGGGAACGGATAGAGGAGAATGACCTGGATTATGCCGATGAAGATTTTGGAGCATTTCAGGAGCCTATGAGTGTCATTGAGCAGGAAGAAGCACTGAAATTATACGATGCCGGAGCAGATATCTATCTGATCACTAATTTTTCATCACCAATGTATGTCACGGAACGCATGGAAATTGAACGAGGACCGGAGCATTATCAGATGTCTATGACAGAACTGGAGCGTTTCCGTAACCTGGAATGGGAAATGCAGAAATATCCGCAGATTCAGTCTTTGAAAGAGGCAAACCTGTTGTTAGGAACAAGGCGAACCTTTGGTATTTATCAGATCAAGGACGATTCACCGGGCGAAAACTATGCATTTATGAATATGCGCTTTATTGAAAGTCATGGTATGCAGATAAAAAAAGAAGATTATAAGCTGGTCTATGTTGGGGAATTATCGGGAAATATGTCACTGGATGATATTTTTGAAAGGTTCAACATTGATAGACCGGAAGATTTCCGTGGGCATTCCCTGTCTGTCAGTGATATCATAGTTCTGAATGACGGGGAAAAAGTAACCGCTCATTTTGTAGACAGTATCAGTTTTGAACAGCTGGATTCTTTCCTGAATCTGGAAGAACAGGTTCTTAGTGAACTGGCATATGAGGTAGGAGAACGTTACTTTGCTATTCAGAGAACAGAAGAAGGATATGATTATTCGTTTTACGATGAAGATTTTCGTCTGATGGATGGTGGCGTCTATGAAAATGATCAAATTTCTATTGAAGAAGCGGCAGAGGAACTTCTGGAAGACGAAGGCTGGACTGGAGAACGCATCCGTGGAGATTATGATCAGTTGATGGAAAAAGTAGAAGAAATGGATGAAGTTGTAATGGCAGAGATTCAGAAAAGCCAGGGCGAATATAAGCCTTTGGCAAAGGTGGAGGAACTGGAAGAGGCGAATTATAACATGATTGATAACGTCCTTAATAATATGCCACCGAAGAAAGAGCCTTATCTGGAATATTTCGCCACAGAATGTGATGAGTTCCATGATATGGGAGCTTATGAAAAAAGTACCGATGTTAATCAGATTGCTGCGGTCTATGAAAAATATAGGGAGAATCCTAAAACTGCGTATCTGGGATGCTCAATGGGAATTATTTATCGTGATCCGGAAGACAGTTACTATGATGAAGCCGAATTTGCGATCGTTAAAGGGAATACCGTATTCGGAAATCTGATGGATGATGTTCGATTTTATGGAGAACTTGCACTGGTACGGGAAGGGATCGAGAAAATTCATGAAGCATTGCCGGACTACAAGTATGTACCGATGAGGGATGTTCGAGAAGCAATGTATCCTGAGAAAATGACCACAGAACAGCTGGCAGAGGCACTGGATGAGATTGCAGAAGCTTTTGATCCGTATGAGTATCGAGATAATGTGGAGAGGGGAGAAAATACGGTGCAGGAAGTAATGCTGGATTTGAGAAGTGGAAATATTCATTCCTATATTTCATATCTGAAGGATATTGTAGACGAAGAATGCGATCTGTCTGTTCGTGCAGGAGTATTGATTGAAAGACTGAAAGCCTATGAACCTGAACTTCCAAAGGATATGGAACCAATGGTGTATGTAAACTATTGTGAAGAAAGTGATCTCATGAATCCAAGATGTCAGAAGCTGTCTGAGCTGGATGCAAAAACAGCAGAAATGGATAAAGAATGGTATGCAAAACGTGATCCGAAGACAGAGGAACCTACAAAAATTGCAAAGATATATGTGACTGTATATTATGCGGAAAAAGGTGAACAGATGCTGCATCATTTTAAGAAGTCAATGGATATTGGAAATGGACATGGCGGTATTGTGAGTCAGTTGAAGTATGATAATGAAATGAAGCTTACAGATGAGTATTGGATCAATTACCAGAAAGGCAAAGGAAGTGAAGAGTTCCAAAAGTATATGGAAGATCTGACAGACATGCAGAATCATGTGCTTCCGTATCTGCAGAGTTTTTGCAATCTGGAGGAAAAAGGTGTGAAGGAGAGACGAGAACAGCAGATAGCAGAAAGATATGAAGGAAGAGCAGATGAGAGGGTAACAAGTACCGAAGCGAATGAAGTTGTTAAGGATGTAGGAAAAACAGATAGAAAACCGGCACAGCAGAAGCAGGCGGTAGATGGAAAAGATAAGAAATTATCCATTCATGAACGGCTTGAGATCAATAAGAGGATTATTCAAGAAAAGCAGGGAAAAGATAAAACGGAGAGAGGAGTTGATTTGGGTGTAAGGACAGTGTAGAATAAGCAGAACGAGTCGGAGGTCATGGATGATAACGTGGCTTCCGGCTTTATTGCGTATTGTCGGAAGAATTATAAATGGTATAATGAATGTAAATGCGATAAAAGAATGTCGCCTGTTATGCGACTTCCAAATGAGAAAAGTGTGTTATTCTGAGATCAAACAAGAGGCTAATAGAGTCAGGAGGGTGACATTATGAGTAAAAAAGGATATAGCAGACCAGGATTCTTTGGATCCATAAACCATTATGATGCAAACGGAAAAAAGTAGGCGAGAGCAGACCAGGATTCTTTGGTGGTATGAACGACTATGATGCAAATGGAAAGAAAATCGGACATAGTTCGCCTTCCTTTTTGGTGGTATGAATCATTATGACAATAACGGGCATAAAGTAGGTGAGAGTCGACCAGGATTCTTTGGCGGTTTAAACCATTATGATGACAAGGGGCATAAGCGGGGGCATAGCAATCCAGGATTTTTAGGTGGATTCAATCATTACGGTTAAAACTGCACAGAGAGCAGCACAAGCGGCAAGGGCTGCGGCAAAAGCCGCCGTGGTTACGGTAAAGGCGATTGCCAAAGCGACCGCACTTGCCATTAAAGCGATTATTGCCGGAACGAAAGCCTTGATTGCCGCTATCGCCGCAGGCGGCTGGGTGGCGGTTTTGGTTATTATCGTGATTTGCCTGATTGGTATGATCCTCGGCTCAGTATTTGGCATTTTCTTCTCAGACGAAGATTCCGGCACTGGAATGAGTATGCAGACCGTTGTGCAGGAAATCAATACCGAATACGATACCAAGCTGCAAGAGGAAAAGAACTCGGTATCCTATGATGTTCTTGAAATGAGTGGCAGCAGAGCCGTTTGGAAAGAGGTGCTTGCCGTTTACTCTGTAAAAACGAATACGGATCAAGATAACCCCCAAGAGGTTGCCACAATGGACGATGGCAAAAAGCAACTCTTAAAAGACATCTTTTGGGAGATGAATCAAATATCTTCCCGAACAGAGAGCAAGACCGAAACAGTTATTACCGAAACCGATGACGGACACGGTAATATCGTGGAAACTGAAAGCACGGTCACACAAACCTATCTGTATATTACCGTCAGCCACAAGACTGCCGAGGAAATGGCGGCGCAATATGGTTTTAACGAAGAACAGAAAGGCTACCTCGCTGAACTGCTTGCAGATGAAAACAATTACCTTTGGTCACAGGTGCTTTACGGCATTACAGGCGGCGACGGACAGATCGTGACCGTTGCACTCTCTCTGGTTGGCAATGTGGACGGTCAGCCGTATTGGTCGTGGTACGGTTTTAACTCCCGTGTAGAATGGTGTGCTTGCTTTGTATCTTGGTGTGCCAACGAGTGCGGCTATATCGACGCTGGAGTTATCCCAAAATATGCAGGCTGTGTCAACGGAGTACAATGGTTTAAGGATCGTGGACAATGGCTGGATGGCAGCGCCGAGCCTGCCCCCGGAATGATTATTTTCTTCGATTGGGCAGACGAAAGTGGTCAGGATGGATTATCCGACCATACGGGTATTGTTCAAAAGGTCGAAAACGGCAAGGTTTATACGGTCGAGGGCAACTCCGGCGACAGTTGCCGAGTCAATGAGTATTCTATCGGTTATTACGAGATTCTTGGCTACGGCGCACCTGCCTATTAAAATACACAAGCCGCCTGCATTTTGCAGGCGGTTGGATTACATATCAGAAAGATATTGTGCCGGTTTGAAAACTAAAAGTCTCAAAATACAGACTTAATAATTGCGATTTCACTCTCAAAGTGCTATAATACAAACTATATTTGGGTGGAGGTGCGGAAATGAAAGTACGGTACAACAAACTTTGGAAACTTCTGATTGACAAGGGAATGAAAAAGAGTCAATTACGAGAAGCGGTCGGGGCAAGCAAAAGTACATTTGCGAAACTCGGAAAAAATGAAAATGTTACCCTTCCCGTGCTGTTGAATATATGCGAATACTTAGAGTGTGATTTTGGCGACATAATGGAAGCGTACCCGAAAATGAGGTGTAGGATCAATGAACAAGAAGATTTTAATTGTGGATGACGAAAAAGAAATCGTTGATCTGCTTGAAGTGTATTTGAGTAACGATGGTTATTCAGTATATAAATGTTATAATGGGTTAGAGGCGATGAAATGTATCAAACAGTCGCAGATTGATTTAGCGATACTTGATATTATGCTGCCGGATATTGATGGTTTTCGACTTTGCCAAAAAATTCGGGAAAAGTTTTACTTCCCTATTATTATGCTTACCGCCAAAATTGAGGATAGCGACAAGATTATGGGGCTTACGATTGGTGCGGATGATTATATAACGAAACCGTTTAATCCTTTAGAGGTTGTGGCAAGAGTAAAGACGCAATTAAGGCGTTATCAGAGCTATAACAGTCCTAATTTGAGCCAATCCGAAGAAAAAGACGAGTATGACATCAGAGGTCTACTGATAAACAGAGTCAGCCACAAGTGCTACTTGTATGGCAAAGAAATAGCCTTGACTCCGTTGGAGTTTTCTATTCTGTGGTATCTGTGCGAACATCAGGGTAAAGTTGTCGCCTCGGAGGAATTATTTGAAGCCGTGTGGAAAGAAAAGTATCTTCGCAACAGTAACAATACGGTAATGGCGCACATTGGGCGGCTTCGGGAAAAATTGAATGAACCTTCAAAAAATCCGAAGTTCATTAAAACTGTTTGGGGGGTAGGGTATGAAATTGAATAAAAAAGAAAAAAACTATCTGCTCTCTACCTTGTTCAAAGGGTATGTAATTCAATGTGCGATTTGCTCTGTGCTTATTTTTGGCGGTACTTTTCTTTTAGGAATTATGGCAGAGGAAATTCTCCGCAAGTATGTTTTGTATTATTACTTGTATTACAGAACAGTATATCTTTATATAGTGGCTGTAATCGTGTGGGGTGGCTGTATTATATACATGACATACCTACTTTTGAAAAAAGTAGTCGCCTATGTGTACGAGGTACAGGCTGCGACAGGAAAAATGTTCGATCAGAATGTCAGTTACATTGAAATGTCCCCGGAGTTGAGTGAAATCGCCGCTAACATCAATCAGTTAAAACAAGAGGCTGAAAGTAATGCAAGGCTTGCAAAAGAAAATGAGCAGCGAAAAAATGACCTGATTATGTATCTTGCACACGATTTGAAAACACCGCTTTCTTCTGTAATCGGGTATCTTACTTTACTGCGTGATGAGTCGCAAATCTCAAAGGAACTTCGAGAAAAGTACCTTTCAATCACTCTTGGTAAGGCAGAACGGTTAGAGGATCTGATTAACGAGTTTTTCGAGATAACACGATTCAATATATACGATATTACATTACAATACACGAAAATCAATTTAACTCGCCTGCTGGAGCAACTTGTATATGAATTTAAGCCTATGCTCAAATCAAAGAATTTGCAATGTAATCTTTGTGTTGATGATGATATAATGCTTCGATGTGACGCAGACAAAATTCAGCGTGTTTTTGATAACCTTTTGAGAAATGCGGTTATCTACAGTTTTGAAAATACGGATATCACGATCAGCGCACAATGTCAGGAAGATACGGTCAGCATTATTTTTTGTAACCACGGCGATACTCTGCCGGAAGAAAAGTTAAACAGGATTTTCGAGCAGTTTTATCGGCTTGACGCAGCGAGAAGTACAAGCAGTGGAGGAGCTGGATTAGGTTTGGCGATTGCAAAGCAGATTGTTGAACTACACAATGGTACAATCGTTGCAGAGAGCCAAGAGGATCAAAACAAGTTTTCAATTACTTTGCCGTTGGCGTAGGAAAATTGTAAGAATTTGCATAGAAAAAAAGAGGAATACCTTACGAGCAATCAAGAAAATACGGGCTTCTGTTTTGGTACAATAAAAGTATCAAGATAGAGGCTCGTATTTTTGTGATACAGCATAAGGAGGAATGATGAAGTTGCTAAGAAAACAAATGCTGCTATGTTCTATTTTGTTTCTTGTATTTACGCTATCTGCCTGCTCTGCAATTGGGCAGACAGACGAAAACAATCTTACAGATAGCGCAACATCCGCAGAAAAAACGGTATCAGTTGTACGAGGGACAATTACTCCAACCGTTTCAACGCAAACGACTATTGTTCCGGCAGTACCGTTTATTATTTCCTCACCCGAAAATGGCATATTTAATACAGCGGTAGAATTAGAAGAAAAAATCACTGCCGGGCAAATTATTGGAACTGTGAACGGCAAAGAATTGAAATCTCCGGTGGATGGTACAATTACCTCTATTGCCCCATCCAATGAAAGCGTACCGAGTAATTATCCCGTAGCGATAGTGCATTATACAGGATTTGCCCTCAATGTAGAGGCAGATAATTTTTTGAGTACCTTACCGGAGTATGCAGAGTTGAAAGCAAAATTTCAAGTATATGATGGTGTAGGACCAACCGATATGATTGCCGTGGTGTCGCCTGCCGCAGATGAAAATGCGTTTACGGGAATCGTGCCGCAAGAGGGCATTCTGCAATGCTTGATCAGTCAAACAGTCGATGTGAAATCGGGGCAAAGTGCAACGGTAGTCATAACGGCGACAACGAGAAATGATGTCCTTATATTGCCGCTGTCGGTAATAGCGGGTAGACAAGGGACGGGATTGGTTACTGTAATTACTCCGAATGGAGAAAGAGTGGAAACAAAAGTGACATTGGGTGTGACAGACGGAGCCAATATAGAAATACTGTCCGGCTTAGAGGAGGGCGATGTAGTTTCTGCTACTCCGCCAAACCTTGATCCGAGGGGGATTTGATAAAATGAAAGGAATTTCCGAAAAGACTTTAATCAAAATAAAGGATTTGAAAGCAAGCGTCAAATTGAATAATGGCGATATGCTGACAACAGTAACCAACGCTAATATGGAATTGCAACGAGGGCGCAGTTATGCCATTGTCGGAAAGTCCGGCTCAGGCAAAACAAGCCTTATATCCATTATTGGCTTGTTAAATCGGGAATATGAGGGCGAGTACCTTTATGATGGTATATCTATTTCTGCTTTGAAAGACCGTGATCTGTCTATACTGCGAGCCAATAATATCGGATTTGTATTTCAGAACTACTCTCTGATTAAGCACTTGCGGGTATGGGAAAATATCGAATTACCCCTACTCTATGCCAAAAAGTCGTTTACCGCCAAACAGCGTCACGAGATAATTACAGGCTTGCTAAAAAGTGTCGGCTTAGAAAGCAAGGAAAATGATTACCCAATCAATTTGTCCGGCGGTGAACAACAAAGAGTTGCAATCGCAAGGGCGCTTGCAGTATCTCCGGAAGCCATTTTATGTGATGAGCCTACGGGAGCGTTGGATAAAAAGACGGGAACGCAGATTATGGAACTGTTGCACAGCGTCGTAAAAGAAAATGGAATTATGCTGCTGTTGGTTACGCACGATCCTGATATTGCAGATACCTGTGATACGATTTTTGAAATGGATGGAGGGAGGATAACTTGTGCTAAAAATGATACTTAAAGACCTTCGTCTGTCTCCACTTAGAAGTATTCTGACAAGTGTTTCAATGCTTGTAGGCATTATCGCAATGCTTGGATCGGTATTAGTTGGTACGCTTGGACGGGAGTATTTGATTTCCGTAAACGCACAGGTATATGGCTGGTCACCTACTTACTCATTCGTGATAACGGAATCCGATTTTCACGATAGAAATAAAATGGAACAATTATTCCAGAGATTTGAAGCCATTGATGATGTAGCCGCTGTTACTTTTTCTATGGGAGAAGATATTCGATTTGCACCAATGAAAGATTTAACGCCAATACCGCCGAATGATGTTTACCAAAACCTGATGGCTTTTGATTTAGTTTGCACCACGGAGGCATATAGTCAAGTCTATAATCTTCCAATGACATCCGGTAGATGGTTAGAGCCTTCGAGTGAGGGCGGCTCGCTTGAAGTGGTCATAAACAAAGAAGCTAAAAACTATTTTAATGATTCGCCCTATGCTGCAGGAAATGTAAAAAGCACACTTTCGTTAACCCCATTCAATATTGTCGGAGTAGTAAACGATGGCAGGGATTTTCCGACTATCTATGCGGATTCTGCGGCGATCCTCAATTTCGCACCAGCAATGTGGCAAGTACAAAATGCAAATGTGTATTGGCATCCCACAACAGGACTGACAATCGAACAGATACATTCTGCCCTTGGCGACATTTTGACTGATACCATTGGCGGTTACTGGGAAAGTGCTGGGCGGAGTGATATTGGAGATACCTATGATTCGGTATTGTCCATACTGCAATTAGGGCTTTTGGTTACTTCGCTTTTGTTGCTGTTTGTTTCCGTATTAGGCAGATCAATATCGGACTATCTTCATTGGAACAGCGCACACATGAGTTGCTGATCCGCAGAGCGATAGGTGCTTCACGAACAAATATTGTGGCATTGGTTTTAGGCTCACAGTTGATTTTATCAATATTCGTTTGCCTTGCAGCTATTTTGATTTCGCTGATTTTGGTGCATTGTATTGGAGCGTTGCTCCCTGTGGATTCCCCGGTGGGAACACCGAGTTATCCAATCAGCGTTGCTGTTGTTGCAGTTGCTGTGTCTGTGCTTACAGCATTATTGGGCGGATTATTACCAGCATTGAAAGCAGCAAAATTAGAGCCTGCATTGGCTCTTAGATAATAAAACTCAATTCAAGGAGGAAACAAAATGAAACGAACAATCTCAAAATCCGAAAGACCGTACAGACTGTTATTGTGTGTTATGATTTCTTTGCTGGTGATTATGCTGGCAGGCTGCTCCACTTCTTCGGACTCCGACACAAACACAAGAGGTTTCACGGACTTTGCTACCATTGAAGAAGAATACCTAACGACCATTGAGAGTTGAATTGGCCGGAGGGCTTTACGCCGCCTGATGCTTTGGAAGGCGAAGATACGGGAGCGTCTTTTCAGATAGGATATGGCGATACAAGAGCATCTAACCTTTGGGAATATTCTTGGATGCAGGAATGGCTTGATACTTACAATACGGATTCGGAAAGGGCGGCAAAAGCCTTAGCTGAACTCGAAAAAGCCTTTGATATGCCTTATATGGGAACAGATCGCTGTGATGACGCCACACGCAAATATCTTCGTGATAATATTGATAAAGCTAAGTTGGGAGATCCGTCTGGATTTACAGAGTGTATTCAGGCAAATTATGCCGATTAAAAATGGCACATAGGAGTTTTGGTGTTGGGAGGTGAGCACATATATGCAGAGAAAACGCCGTAAGAAAAAACGATTTGGAGTATTTTTGTTTTTGCTTGTAGTTGTATCGGCATAGGTATAATGTTTGTGCCGTGGGCAATGCAGCCGGAAAATTTCAGAGAGGTAAAGAATAAAATAAATGGTTTTCTCTACAAAGAAGATTTTCCTGACTCTTATAATGCAAAATCGCTGATTTTGGTGGATTGTTCTGATGATGAAATATTTGTTTCAAAAAACGAGAACGAGCCACAAATTCCTGCAAGTTTAGCCAAGCTGTTTGTTATTGAGTATGCGTCAACTTTAGCAGACCTTGATAGTATCGTTGTTGCAGACTATGGTGCTATTTCACTCACGAAACCTGGCTCGTCTGTTGCTCAAATCAAGGAAAAAGAATACTTTTTACACAATCTATTTGCGGCAATGTTAGTACCGTCAGGGAATGACGCAGCTTATGTGGTTGCTGATTATTGTGGAGGATTACTTTCGCCGCAAGCAGAAAGCTGTCAAGAGCGTGTGAGGATTTTCATGGAGAACTTAAACCTGCATTTGCAACAGCAGGGGTACTTAGACACAGTTTTATATGATCCGAGTGGTTTTGATATGGAGGCACTTACCACCACTTTAGATTTGAAAGAAGTAGTATATCGGTTGTTGGAATACTCGTGGTTTAGAGAAATTGTATCTCAAAACACTTATACGGCAACACTGCCTGATGGCAGTACACAAATATGGCAGAATACAAACGCCTTCCTTGATCCGACATCCGAATATTACAACGAAAATGTATGCGGAATTAAGACTGGCTCTCTGTCTGACGACTATAACTTGATTGTGCTTTATCAGCAGCACGGAAAAGAGTTTTTGATATGCAGTTTAGGCTCTCAGTCCGATTCCTCTCGTTATGACGATGTGAATTTTATTCTGAAAACGATTGATGAATCGTATTATCTCACGCAATAAATCTTATGTTGTCCAAGACAAAAAAACTAACCAAGGGGGGTGATAATATCGGACGAATCGTAATAATGGAGTTCAAAGCACAAGACTCAACAGCCTTTGACGATATGCTGGCTTTTGTAAAACAGCACCCTGATTTTGAAAAATTAGAGATTTCATATGAGCCGACATTATCCCTTTCCGGCTTAGAAATCAATTTGAGCCGGCGCAGAGTTATCAATAACGGTCAGGAAATTGAACTGACCGTCAAAGAGTACGATATACTCTGCTTGCTCGCAGCCAATAAAGGTCGTGTTCTTACATACGAGCAGATTTATGATAAGGTGTGGGGCGAAATATCAGCAGGCAATGAAAAGGATACCGTAGGCTTTCACATTCGGAATCTTCGTAAAAAACTTTGTGATACAAACTCTCACTTTTCCATAGATAGTGTTCGTGAGATCGGCTACCGCTTTAACAGTCAGTAAGCAGTCCCTCGTAGTTCATAATGAATTGCGAGGGATTATTCATTTTCTAAGACGGTATGTCGGAATTTGATAAATCCCTGCAAATGTTGATTTTATACGACTGTTAAGAGCAATATCGTGTCTAAACTTGCGACTGGACTTTGCATTTTCTACGAGTTATCTTCGTAATATCTCGGCATTATACTACTGGAATGTTTATCATAAACAGGGCATGATTTATGGCAGAATGGGCAGTCGTTCTCGTGCCATTTATTAGGTCTTGCTTGGATACGAATATGTTTAACTCCATTCTTATCAGAGTAAAGATTACAATTTTTTATAACTGTGTTCTTGACATTAAGGACACTTTTGCATAATGTATTAACTGAAGCCACTTGTGAATACTCCTTTTGTGTTTTTCTTCGCAGTTAATACATTAAAGGACACAAGTGTTTTTTCAATATGGTGTTGTTAATTTATGGTGTTAGGCTTCCACCATTATGCCAGAAGCCTCATATAAATTTATTGGGAAGAGTTACCGATCAAGTTTTCTCAGAATCCGAAGAATGGGATATTGATACGGTGTCAGAAACTATTGCATCGGAATATGAAAGAGCAACGAATCTTTCGATAAATAAAGAGAAGCAGAATTTGCCAATAGAAGAAAAACGAACGATAGATGTTAAAGAAATACGAGAATGGCTGAACTTTATTATTACGATTATATCAGTTGTTTTGGGAGTTACGAATTCTTCAGCAACAACGATAAATAATTACAATTATACACAACAAGTCAATAATTATTACATCGTTGGAATGGGATATGATGCGAAGGAGCTAAATACGACTAAATATAGAATCGTTAATAGAGAATCTATTGTACGACTGAAGCATGACTGCCATTCGATTGTAATTGAAAAGCTTGAGGAAGGGAAAGTTGTTAGAATTATAGATAAATATAAAAAGTGGCGACAGATAATTTGGGAGAATGAAGATGGTGAAGAATGTATGGGGTGGATTCAAAATTATAAATTAACTGAGTTTAAAGTGCCTAGAAATAAATGATGTATATTTGATGAAATAGAATCTATAAGTGAAGGAAGTATTATGTGTGGTAGATATTATATTGATTCTGATATGGCAGATGAAATCGAAAAAGTAGTGCATGATATAGACCAACGGATCCGGCAGGAACATTTTGCAGGAGATATCTTTCCAACCAATGTAGCACCGATCATTGAAAAATCAGAACATGGATTGAAACTGGATGTTTGCAAGTGGGGATATCCATTGTCACAAGGAAAGAATCTGGTTATAAATGCAAGAGCAGAATCTGTTATGGATAAACCTTCTTTTCGAAATGGAATCCTCTATCACCGCATTTTGATACCGGCAAGTGGGTTCTATGAATGGAATCGGTTAAAAGAGAAAAATACATTTTCCAGATATGATGCACCAGTATTGTATATGGCTGGCTTCTGTGATTGGTTTGAGAATGAACGACGATTTGTGATTATGACTACAGCAGCCAATGAATCTATGATAAAAGTACATGATCGTATGCCGCTGATATTGGAAAAAGGACAGCTGAAAGATTGGTTCGATGACAGGAAAATGGAGCAAATTCTGCATCAGGTACCGGTTCAGCTAAAACGAGAGGCAGAATACGAACAGCAGAGCTTATTCTTATAATGGTTCAGAGGAGAAATAGAAAGATGCAAATATTTGTTGATGCAGATGCCTGCCCAGTGGTTGCGATCATTGAAAAGATTGCAAAAGATAATAGTGTTCCGGTAATGTTGTTGTGTGATACAAACCATGTTCTGTCATCGACTTATAGTAAAGTTGTTGTTGTCGGTGCAGGAGCAGATGCAGTAGATTATAAACTGATTAGTATCTGCCATAAAGGAGATATTGTCGTATCACAGGACTATGGTGTGGCTGCAATGGCATTGGGAAAAGGTGCTTATGCTATTCATCAATCAGGTAAATGGTACACGGATGATAATATTGATCAGATGCTAATGGAACGTCACCTGAGTAAAAAAGCCAGAAGAAGTTCCCGTAAATGTCATGTCAAGGGACCGAAGAAGCGGACGGAGGAAGATGATGAAAGATTCGCTCAGTCTTTTGAAAAAATGCTTTTGATGGCACGGGAGAAAGAAGGCAGATGAGGAATTGTAGATGCAGAGGAACGACAGAAGCTATAAAGACTTAAAACAAAAACAGAAGAGTGCAATAGCAGATAAAACATACAAAATGCACTTGAAGTTTTATCTTGAGAATCAGCGAATGCCGGATGCTACTGAAATGAATGATATATGCAAAAGTTTGTTTACGGCAGTTCAATCGCTTGCTCCTAAAACGGAATATGAAGAATTTTATAAAATTGTTGAAAAGCGTGAAAAGAGTTATGAAGAACGTATCCTGAGAGACATTCAGAATGGAATTATAATAGAAACACTTATGGCAAAAAAACATAAGAAAACGCCGGAAGAAAAAGCAGCTGTTGCGAAACAAAAGAAGCAGCAGAGGCGAGCAAGACGGAAACAAGAAACAAGAGATAATCTGGCTAAAGAAGAAATCTTGCAAGATGACAGATTTTTCGTTATTGCCGGTTATACCTCCGGAGGTGCACCGTATGGTGTCACCTGGGAGGAAATGGGTCTGAAACCTTGGGAAGATTTGGAAGAGAATAATTGAGTTGTCAGTGCAATCTTATTTATCTCTTGTGACAGAAACAGGTTCCCGTTTTGCCGGAAGTAAGTCTGAATTGATTTCAGGAGCATCGAGCAGCACAGAGAAATTTTGCTGAATGATATCCAGTGTTTTCTGCTTTTTCTGTAATTTCTGTTTTTCCCGGACGGTAGCAGCTTGTTCAGATTCAAGATTTTCAATCCGCTTCTGGATTTTTTCAGAGCTAGGGATTTTGGTAACACCGAGATCCTGAAGCTCTTTTTTTAGTGAATCGTGGAGTTGGTATTCTGCCAGATGCTTGGAACGGTATTCTTTTGGATTTTTTGCAGATTTGCAATCTTCTATCACTTACGGCAGAGCCGGTAAGAATCACAGTGTTTCTGAATGACTTTCTGCGTGCTTAGCTCACTGGTGATGTGTGCTATTCTCTGATCAGCCGCTTTAACAGAAGCATCAACATCAGAAACATGCTGCCTGAAATCCTCATAATTCAGTAGGTTATTTTCTGAAAGATAGTTGAAGGTGCGGGCTGCCTCTTTTAGATTATTGAGTTTTGCCCAATGTTCAAATCCTTCTCGATTGCCAGTCGTTACATACGTGGAGATATTGATATACAGGCGAGCTTCTCTGGACAGATGTTTTGGAGTTTTCACTTTGCTACGATTTTTAGCTAAGTGGATGCGGACGTTTTCTTCCGTATAATAACTTCCCAGAGATTTCATATAAGTGAAATTTTTTTGTTCCGGTGCACGGAAAGAAAGATGCTTTCCCTGCCGGACTTCATATCCAGCTAACTGCATTTTTTGTAGAAATTCCTCATAGTTGATGGAAGTCCAGATTGCTTTATCAACTGCAACACGTAGCTTGGCTTTCCAACTGGTGCCACGATGATATTCCATGTTCTCTTTATAGCTTTTTCCTTTTTCTCCGGTTGGCATACTGGTGGCAAGTCCATTTTCCAGGCAGATACGATTACTGATTCTGCAGAGTTTATGGTAGCTCCGCTTATTGGAAACATACTTGTGATGATCAACAAAGCTTGCAGCGTTGAAGATGATATGGTTATGAATGTGCTTTTTATCAACATGGGTACTGATCACGTATTCATATTTTCCTTTCAGTACTTCGGCTGCAAATTGCTGTCCTAAGCGATGGGCAGTTTCGGCATCAACTTCTCCAGGTTTAAATGACTGGATCAGATGAAATGCCAGGTTATTACCTTTGTCCATTCCATTCTTTTTTGCCATTTCTCTAGTCATGGAAAATTCGAGATCAGCAGTTTCCGGGGAACAGCCAAAACTGGAAACCAGCAGTTTTTCATCAGTCTTGTCTGGATTCGTGATATAGTCCAGAGCTTTCTTGTCTGTTACTTTAATGGGGAAGATCTTAATATATGCCATAGTTCTTTCACCATCTCTTTCAATTCTTGCATTTCTTCCGGATATAGATCTCCGGTGGTATTTACCTTTTTTGCAATCTGGTTGATATTTATGCCAATCTTGTGCATTTCCTCATACTGTTTCTTCAGAGGAGTTGTATCTGTGTTGACGATGTAGCCGTCGATTGCCATCTTACGCAGATAAGCTCCCATGTTCTTGGTTTTTGATTCTATCATCTTCCTGCGGATTAACTTTCGTTCTTCTTCTGTGACATAAAAATGAATTTCTTTGTTTCTTTTTCTTTCAGCCATTAGCAGTTTCTCCTTTCTGAGAGGGCAGTAGTATCGTTGCTTTCAGCGTTTTTCAATTCAGGGCAGGGTACCCTAAATTGGGATTTTCCGGAAGTGTATCCTCACTTCCTGTCCTTGCTGTTTTACCCCTCTATTAGTTAAAGTCAGGAGAACCGGGAAAATGCAAAAGAATTTGGCAGGTAGTACGGGAACTGAAAATATGGTATGATTATGGGCAGGATATCAGAAGAATCAGGAGTTGAATAAACTGTGAAGAAAGAAGAAATTTTTGAATATGTGAAGAAACAGTATGGTACGGTGCCGGAGTATTTATGGGCACAATCACCAGATAATGCTGTGCTACGACATAAGAATGGAAAATGGTATGCTGTGGTCATGACGGTTGAAAAATCGAAACTGGGATTAGAAGGAAAAGATCCGGTTGATATCATGGACGTAAAGTGTGATCCGGACATGACGAATATGATTATTCAGACTTATGGATTTTTACCTGGATACCATATGAATAAGCAGCACTGGATCACGATTTTACTGGATGGTTCTGTCAGTGAGGCTAAGACACTGGACTTTTTGGATATGAGCTATGACCTGATTGACGGAGCAGGCAGAAAAGAAGAAAATGTAAGTGGATTACAGTGATTTTTGAGCAAAAGGAAAACCGGGGATTTTACTCCTCGGTTTTCTGGCTGTTGTGCTTCAGTCTTCAACTTGAAAAATATCTTCTACAGGCACTTTCAGGTAATGTGCCAGCCGGATTGCAATCTCAAGAGAGGGATTTCGTTCTCCACGTTCGATGCGGCCTATCGTCTGGCTGCAGGAACCTATGGCTTCAGCCAAATCTGCTTGAATGAGATTCCGTTCTTCACGAATATCTTTTAATGTATTATTGATTGCCATTCAATCACTTCCTTTGCTTATTGTTATCAGTAGGATCATGAACCTGCTGTTGAAATCTAATGAAATCCTGGAATTTCTGCACCTTTGCATTTCCCGATTACTTTTCCAAAAATCTTAAAAGAGTCAGATTCCAAAACTTGGATAGGACGATATTTTTGATTTAAAGAGATCAGATAAACACCATCTGGCTCATCGTGTAATTCCTTGATGTAAGTATTGCCGTTGAGATAGAAGATTCCAATTTCACCATTAGCAAGAGAATCTT
>ENA-OQJH01000102-OQJH01000102.1-human-gut-metagenome-genome-assembly--contig:-NODE-102-length-48100-cov-27.150480_pt1 | contig 48100 bp, 49 predicted proteins | sample MGYA00242597_ERZ504763 | MGnify/ENA primary metagenome ERZ504763 (study PRJEB26092, sample SAMD00036359) | human gut metagenome | host: Homo sapiens | study: EMG produced TPA metagenomics assembly of... | reverse complement strand
CATAGAGAATACCTCCTTTTTCGGATTTATTTTGATTATACAGACCTCATACAACAAATGCAAATTATATTTTTACGAGAAAGGATATTACGTTACTGTTCACACACCACTATCCCGCGAGGTGTTTGGCATGAATATGCCAAAATCCCGAGACATACAAGCCAAAATTCCATTGCCGCAGGCAATCTGGAATGAATTTTGGCTACGTTACTGTGAACGAAGTGAACAGTAGCAATATTTCCATATTCCATGTACAGCATAAGAACAGAAAAAAATACAGCTTCTGATCCTGCCGTAACCGGCGTATCTGTAGACATTGTAAGTCATGGCTGCTGATTTCAGTTTGTTTCTGGATTTGCCGCCTTCGCTGAGACGATATTTCAGATAGGGTTTGTTGATTCCGGCAGCACAGCCGTATTTTCGCAGGATTTTCAGCCAGGTGATATAATCCTCATGGCTGTCGTCATGCTCCATGGGAAATTCACGCGCCACATCCCTTCTGAGTATTACCGAAGAACAGTTGATGCTGTTATGTTTCAGAAGTTCTCTGTAGGTGATCTTCTCTTTTACAGGGATTGTCCGTCCTGTACTGCTTCCGTCCGCTTTCATCAGTTCCCGCCCTGTAGAACACAGCACGTATCCTGTCTCTTCCAGACGTTTCAGCTGTTCTTTCAGCTTGCCTGGCTCCCACCAGTCATCTGCATCCAGAAAAGCAATGTAGGTTCCCTGTGCCAGCCCGACTCCTCTGTTTCTGGAGCCTGCAGCTCCCATATTCTGTTCATTCTTAATATACCGAAAGTCCTCTCTGCCCTCATAGGCAGACAGGACTTCCTCTGTATGGTCTGTAGAACCGTCATCGATCACCAGAAGTTCCAGCGAAACTCCCTGTTCATAGACGGATTCCACAGCCTTTCTAATATATTTTTCTCCGTTGTAAACCGGCATGATCACAGATACCAGCGGTTTATTCATTGTCATTCCTCCGTTTTATTCTCTGACACTCCGGCGTTTTTCCCGGAATCCTTCAACGCATTTACCTGTCTGTCGTCTACTCCCTCAGATACTTCTTTCTGGAAAAAGATTTTAACTGTCATAAAGATCAGCTTGATATCCAGCAGGAAGGAATAATTCTCAATATAAAACAGATCCAGCTTTAATTTGTCATAAGGAGTTGTATTATACTTACCGTAAACCTGCGCATATCCGGTAAGACCTGCTTTAACTTTCAGACGATAATAGAATTCCGGAAGCTCTTTCTCATACTCAAGCATGATACTTTCACGTTCCGGACGCGGACCTACCAGAGACATATCTCCCTTAAATACATTGAAAAGCTGAGGAAGCTCATCCAGATGAAGATTTCTCAGCACATGACCTACCGGTGTGATACGGGAATCATGCTTGGATGCCAGTCTTGCACCGTTTTTCTCCGAATCTACGCACATACTGCGGAATTTACAGATCTTAAAGGGCTTTCCACCCAATGTCAGACGGTCCTGAAAATAAAACACCGGACCTCTGTCGTATGCTTTTACCGCAATCGCTATGATCAGCATGATCGGTGAAGTGATTATAATGCCGATCCCTGAGATCAGAATATCCATAACTCTCTTTGCAGCACGCTGGTCTACTGCCAGTCCCATATTTCTGGATACCAGAAGCGGTGTGTCAAAAAGATGGATGCGTTCACTTCCCATAAGAATGATGTCCGAAATCTTCGGACTCACATAGCATCGGACAGAATGTGCAAAACAGTATTTCAGATAACGGTTTCTCTCTGTTGAATGCAGATCCCAGATGATCACGCCGTCATAATCCTGCATCATCTGATGGATTTTTTCTTCTCCACACTGATGTGTACCTTGCCGCTGATGTCATATTTGTCCTTTCGGGAATTCATCTTATGGATCAGGTCGTCCCCTGGATCCCGGTCACCGTAAATGACCAGAAGCCGGCGTGCGCGGTAAAGTCCGGAATAGATATACCTTGAACCAAATATCCAGATAATGATCAGAACCAGCTGTATTCCTGTCATCTCGATCATAGGCCATACGCTCAGGAACCATCTGTTGATCAGGGTGATCTCCAGATATTCCACCACATTGGTACACAAAAGTGCCAGTGTCAGCGAATAAAATACATCAATCCTCTTAAGATATCCAACCTTAAGTCCTCCGTACAATTTGGCAAACAGGGCAAACATCAGACCGTAGATTGCGATCAGTACCCAGTTACCTTTGCGCCAGAAAGGCTCGTCGATCTGTCCTCTGTAAACGGAATACCACACCCATGCAAAGACCGCCGCCTGTGCCAGAACCACCAGACTCGCCAGACAAAATACGATAAATCGTTTATAATCTTCTCTTTTACTCACGTGATAACCTCTGTTTCTCTGTAACTGTTCAGTATTTTCACAGTTACGCATTTCTTCTATAAATTCCTACCTATTATAGCGTAAGAACTATTATACGTCCACCCGTTTCACTTAAATTTGTGAACAAATGTTACTGTTCACACAGCATTATTCCGCGAGGTGTTTTGGCATGAATATGCCAAAATCCCGAGACATACAGGCCAAAATTCCATTGCCGCAGGCAATCTGGAATGAATTTTGGCTACGTTATGAGCATAATTTACAAATATCTTTAATCCCCTGTCATGCGATTCGTCTCGATATTTGTATATAATGTATAATTTTTCGTCGATTTTACTTAGTTTGTAGCAAAGTTTTTACATATTTTTTTCAGAAACCTATGGAAAAATGTCAGGAAAAAATGTATAATATTACCTAACAAATGAAAGCGAGGGTTCACTATTATGAAACAAAATAGTATGTTGGCCATGATCCTGGCCGGCGGTCGTGGCAGCCGTCTGCATGATCTTACCAATAAAGTGGCAAAGCGGCCGTTTCATACGGCGGTAAATATCGTATCGTAGACTTTCCTTTAAGCAACTGCGCCAACAGTGGCGTTGATGTTGTAGGTGTACTTACACAGTATGAATCAATCCAGCTGAACAGTTATGTGGCAGCCGGCGGACGTTGGGGTCTTGATGCTAAAAACAGCGGTGTTTACGTTCTTCCTCCACGTGAGAAAGCAGATGAGAATCTGAATGTATATCGCGGAACTGCAGATGCAATCTCCCAGAATATTGATTTCATTGATAAATTTGATCCTGAATACGTTCTTGTTCTTTCCGGTGACCATATTTATAAAATGAACTATGACAAGATGCTTGCAGCCCACAAAGAAGCAAAGGCAGATGCAACCATCGCAGTTATCGGAGTTCCGATGAAAGAGGCAAGCCGTTTTGGTATCATGAATACTGATGAATCCGGACGTATCGTAGAATTCGAAGAGAAACCTGAGCATCCGAAGAGCAACCTTGCATCCATGGGTATCTATATCTTCACCTGGAAACTCCTCCGCAAGATGCTGATGGCTGATATCAAGAATCCGGATTCCAGCCATGACTTCGGTAAGGATATCATCCCTACTATGCTTAACGATAACAGAACTCTTTATGCATATAAATTTGAAGGATACTGGAAAGATGTTGGTACCATCGACTCTCTCTGGGAAGCAAACATGGATCTGTTAAGTTCCAAGAATGAACTGGATCTGGGTGATCCGTCCTGGAAGATTTATACAGAAGATGTTACCGCACTTCCACAATACATCAGCGCAGAAGCAGATATTAAAGATGCATATATCACACAGGGCTGTGTTGTTCAGGGCGAAGTTAAGCATTCCGTTCTCTTTACAGGTGTTAAGATTGGTGCAGGTGCCAGAATTATCGACAGTGTACTGATGCCGGGTGTTGTTGTAGAAGAAGGTGCCGTTGTTCAGCGTGCACTTGTAGCTGACGGTGTCCGCATCGGTAAAGGTGCAGTTGTCGGTGCCGCAGACAGTGAGCACATTGAGCTTGTAGCGAAACGCGTAAAGGGGGCAGAATAATATGTATAAGGCATTTGGAATCGTAAGCTCTTCCGGGAGAAATATTTATGTAGATGGTATGCAGGATTATCGCCCAATCGGTGCGTTTTCCTTCCTTGGCAGATACAGAGTCATTGACTTCCCTATCTCCAATATGACCAACAGCGACATTGACCGTATTCAGGTCTATATCAATAATAAACCCCGTTCTGTTGTAGAACACGTTGGAACAGGACGTCATTACAACATCAACTCCAAGAGCGGCAAACTTCAGCTTCTCTTCTCAGAGCACAATAATGACAATGATATCTATAACACCGATATCTCCTGCTATCTGGACAACATGGAATCCCTCAGCAGAATGAATCATCCGTATGTTGTCATTGCACCGAGCTATATGGTTTATTCAATTGATTTTGACCAGTTTTTACATACACACGTTGAGTCCGGTGCAGATGTTACTCTCCTTTATCACGCTGTTGATAATGCAAAAGAGGCTTATCTTACCTGTAATGTTCTGGGACTGAACCGCCAGAAAGGTGTGGAATCCATCGAACCGAATCATGGTAATAAGAAGAATCAGTATGTTTATATGGATACCTGTGTTATGAAAACAGAGCTTTTCATCAGCCTGATCAAAGAAGCCAAGAATCTTTCTTCCATGTATACACTGGCAGACATCCTGAATGATAAATGCGAAACTCTGGACATCCGCGGCGTTGCACACAAGGGATTCTTTGCAAGCATTACAGACTTCCCAAGTTACTATGCTGCAAACATGGCTCTCCTTAATTACAAGTCAGCTCAGGAACTTTTCCATGATAACTGGCCAATCTATACACGTACCAATGATTCCTGCCCGACTCAGTATTTCAATACTGCAGATGTGAAGAATTCCGTAATCTCCAACGGCTGCCAGATTGAAGGTACTGTTGAGAATTCCGTAATCGGTCGTGGATGCGTCATTAAAAAAGGTGCTGTTGTAAGAAACAGTGTTGTTCTCGCTGAAGCTACTGTAGGTGAGGGTGTTCACGTAGAGAATGAAGTAGTCGACAAATGGGCGAAACTCGTTCATAAAAAAGAAATCGTTTCCCCGACTGAACAGCCTGGTTATATCAGAAGAAATGATACTCTGTAATTAATGATTAATTAGATTAAATGCAAAGCCCCCCCCCGGAAGCGGTCACTTCCGGAGGCTTTGTTTGTGTTTACTTAAATTTCACAAACTCTTCACATTTTCCTCTTGCATTTCATTTTTAGCGTGTTATAATACAGCTGTAACAAAGATAAAGAACAAACAACTGAATACTTAAAAATACTTAACACCACCTGGAGCATTTCGGATGCTCATAAATTGAAGATAGTGTCAAGCATGTCACCTCAGCTGTAAAATGGAGGAAAAGTCAAATGAATACTTTAAAAGCTGAAAAAAGAACAATGGACACAAAGGCCAAAAGATTAAGAAGAGAAGGCTACGTTACAGGTAACGTATTTGGCAGAGAGATGGAAGGTTCTCTTCCTGTTAAAATCGAGAAATCTGCTGTCGAGAAACTTCTCAAGACAAATAACAAAGGAAGCCAGATTATGCTGGATGTAGATGGTCAGTCATATGACGTACTGATTAAAGAGATCCAGTTCAATCCGTTAAAAGGACAGGTGGATGAAATAGATTTCCAGGCACTGGTAAGCAACGAGAAAGTACATTCCGTAGCAGAGATCGTACTTGTAAACCACGACAAACTGGAAGCCGGTGTATTACAGCAGCATCTGGAAGAAATCTCCTTCAGAGCTCTCCCATCAGCACTGGTAGACAAAGTTATGGTAGATGTCGGTGACATGAAAGTCGGCGACGTAATCAAAGTCAAAGACCTCGCCATCGCCCAGGACAAAGATGTAGACTTAAAGACAGACCTTGAAGCTGCAGTTGTATCCGTAGCCGCCGTTCATGTAGACCCGGCTCTGGAAGCTGAAGAAGAGGCTGCTGCCGAAGAAGAAGCTAAATAACATAATATCTCTTTTAACATTTATTCAGGTACGCTCAAGCGTACCTGAATTTTTTATCAAAATATCTCCCTCCACAAATAATTGACCTTTCCAGATATCTGCACTATTCTGTTCCCGTACTATTCTTTCTCTTGCTCCTGCTCCAGCAGCCTGAATGACAATTCCAGATAAAAAATCTCCTCCGGATCATCCAGCTCAGACTGCAGGATTTCCTTAATCCTGTCCAGCCTGTAAAGAAACGTACTGCGGTGGATAAACAATTCCCTTGCCGCCTGGGTTGCACTGAGATGCTGCTCCAGATACACTCTCAATGTCTCCATGTACTGAGTCTGATTCTCCTCATCATGCTTCTTCAATTCCAGCAGCCCTTCATGACAGATCATTGTTCCTGGCAGTCTTCTTGTTGCCTGTTCCAGAATATAAGTCAATGCCACCTGACCGAAATAATGAATCCACAGATAAGGCTTCTTACGGCTTCCTACATCCAAAGCCGTCTTCGCCTGCACATACTGCCGTCTCAGATTCATATGTCCTGTCATCACCCTGCTGTATCCGGCTTTCAGATAAGTATCCCTGATAAAATAAACCAGTTTTCCGGCTACTTCCTCCTGGCTTTTTCCAAGTCTGGTAAGGTCAAAAAATGCCACAATTTCATCCTGATAAAGAAAACTCACAGAATCCTCAAATTTCTTCTTAATATATCGGCAGATTGCCTTTGTGGAAAGATTCTGCTGATTCAGATAGGTAATCTGCAGGATCAGGCACATATATTCATGATTTCCACTCCATCCCAGTTCACTCAGTTCTCTACTCACCTGCATATAATCCGCAGTTCTGTCCGACAAAATCCTGACAAAAATCTGCTCCATATCCCTGTCCGGATCTTCTTCCTCCGCTTCATGCGCAAGCAGATACTCCAGTTTCTCCACCAGAATATCCAGTACACAGATAACTCTCAGTGTAATCTCTGATCTGCACTCAGTCAAAACCAGCCTGTGAGTTGCTTTCCCATCCACAAACAGATTTCTGTTCATCGAACGACATCCACTGATGTAAGCCGGAAACATCACATATTCATGCGTATCTGCCATATCTCGATAAGTCTCATTCTGCAAAAGTGCATTTACATATTCCATATTCAACCCGTCATCTGTATACAGCCGCGCCCTCGGCGGCAGATACTCGCTTCCCGCTTCCGCCACAAAGGTAAAATCCAGTCCTGTTACAGTCATCGGATTCTGCAGAAATTCCGATGTCACCTGCAAAAGCCTGTCCATTCCGGCATGTTCTAACATCAGATCATGAATCTTCCGTTCCCATTCATCAGCCGCATCAAAAATCTCCTGCACATCATTCATAAATTCTGCTATTTCTTTCAGACTATCAAGTGCAATATGAATATACGGAATCTGCTGAAACTCTTCTGATGCAGCATCAATTTTCTCTCTCCCACAAAATACCCAGAGTATATTTTCAGCAGTCAGAACTGCCGATTCCCACTCTTTGTCATATCTCTGTACCACATAAACATGCCCATGTCGAAATGTTTCTTTTTTTTTCATAACACAAAAAGGGGCGCAGATATCCGTCTGAACCGGATAAAGTTCCCCTTTCCGTAATTTCATATTTCTCTTTTATTTTTTCATATAAATAAACTGATGACAGCTGCAAGTCTACAATCCTCCTGTCACATAATTGAAGCACCTATTTACCAGTCAATTCTATAGCAATTTAACTCACACTATGTCTTTCTCATACGCACCTGTCAGCCCGGTTCTCACACAATAAGCGTTTTCGCAACTTCCACAGCCTCAATACAGTTCTCTGTATAGGCATCTGCTCCCATATTCTTCGCCAGCTGCTCCGTTACTGCACCTCCACCAACCATAATCTTAAATTTATGCTTACTGCTGCTTCGTTTCAGAGACTTTACCACCTGCTCCATCTCCGGGATTGAAGTACTCAGAAGCGAGGAGATACACACGATCGACACATCCGGATTCTGTTTCACTGCACGCAGAAACTGCTTCTCAGAAATATCCACTCCCAGATCGATCACCTTAAATCCGGCACTACGAAACATGATCGCAACCAGATTCTTACCTACATCATGCAGATCACCTTCCACCGTTCCAAGGATTACAGTTCCGATATTCCTCCTGCCAAACTGCGAGTCCTGTTCCTCCAACAATTCAAAACCCTTGCGCACACTTCGGGCTGCTGCCAGAATTTTAATAATATCCGCACCATTGGATTTGTAATTCTCCCCACTGTTCGCATAGCCGGAGTCATGGCCTCTTCCACAATCCGCCCTGCAGGAATATGCTGCTTCAATGCCTCCCTCACCAGCTTCTCTGTCTCCCCCGGATGTCCGTCTTCAATTGTTTTTCTTAACTGTTCCAGTACTGTCATATCCTCAAGCCACCCTTAATACCTTCTGCCAAAAATCCCCCGCCCTGCGGCGAAGGATTTTTTGTTTTTTCAAACACGCTCTGCGCTTTCAATATCTGTATTTTATCATAGCTCACTGTTATTTACAACGAAAACTGACTTACCTGATTCGGCTAAAATGTTATTCCGTTATTGTTCACACACCTCTGTCCCGCGAGTATTTGCATGAATATGCCAAAATACCGAGACATACAAGCCAAAATTCCATTGCCGCAGGCAATCTGGAATGAATTTTGGCTACGTTACTGTGAACGGAGTGAACAGTAACGTTATTCCAGAAGGTAACAGCTCGTATAAGCAATCGTACAATCCCCATAATAATACTGTAGCTCATTGGCCTGGCAGACCTGTGTTACCAGCATCCCGTAAGCCTCCATCGATGAGAAAGCCTGTTTCGGAAACCTGCATGGAGCATCCGGATAAGTACAGACCTTACATTTCGTACAGCATCCCGCACCAATCGCCAGCATATCCGGATAAATCTCCCGAAGTTTCTTCTCAAATTCCACAAAATACTCCTTATGTCTGGCTTCCGTTTCCATCATTCCCTCGCCATCAAAAGCATCCTCCAATTCACCAACTGTCTGAACAATAATCCCATACTTATACTGCCGGACTTTCGCTTCACATTCCTCAAGAGAGCCACATCCCGGAGGACAGCTCCAGCACTTATCATACTTATGACAGGTATCTGCTGCACACATCTGTCGAACCTCCGGCTTCAGCTCAATCGTATCACAATCCAGCAACACCACATGCGAAAACCCCTGCTCCATTCCCATTTGCTCTATTTTTTTATATCCATAATCTAACCCCTTACTCTCTTGTATAATCTATAGCAACCTCATCAGGCAGATAAAATCATTCACCTGTCTCAAATCCCAGTTCATCAATAAAATGATCCTGAAAATCAGCCGAAGCAGCCAGCTCAACGAATTCAATCTTTCTCACCAGCTCATCCATCTCCAGCATTTCCTTCTCATTCACAAGTGCGATCTTCGCACCCTCACCAGCAGCGTTTCCCACTGGTTTCACTTTCTTCACAAGCGTCGCCGGAAACAAGCCAATCTTCCCGGCACTGACCGGATCCATATAGTTGCCAAAAGCACCTGCAATATATACCGAACAGATATCATCTTCTGTAATCCCAAGCCGCTCCATAAGCATCTGAATTCCCGCTGCAATCGCAGCTTTCGCAAGCTGAACCTCTCCGAGATCCTTCTGCGTCAGATAAACCCCTCTCTCATTACCGCCCCGCTCTGGCAGTACCAGAATAAACACACCTTGCTTCTCCTGTCCGCTTCTCAGCACACCATTCTCATCCAGCATTCCAGCATCCAGAAGACCCGCCACCAGATCGATCAATCCCGAACCACACAAACCAACCGCCGGCTTATTCCCAACAGTTGTATAGTTCCACTTCCCATCCTCATACTTCACATGATCCACAGCCCCGGCCGCGCCACGCATTCCACACTCAATCTTCGCACCCTCAAAAGCAGGCCCGGCCGCAGTAGAACAGGTCACCATCCGCTCCCTGTTTCCCAGAACCATCTCACCATTCGTTCCAATATCGATCATCAGAGAAATCTCTTCCTGCTGATCCTGCCTGATAGCCAGCAGACATCCACAGGTATCCGCTCCCACATATCCTGCAATATCCGAAAGCATAATCAACTCTGCACGCTCCTGCACAGCCAGACCATAATCCCCCGCATTCAGCACCAGCCTCTCACTCACAGCCGGAGTATAGGGCGCATGTACCAGCGAAGCCGGAGAAATCCCCAGAAACAGATGATGCATACAGGTATTTCCCACAACACACACCTGAAAAACATCCTCTCTCCTTATCCCTGCATCCTCTGCCAGACTTCCCAACATCTCATTAACCGCTTTCCGAACACACATACTTAACGCTTCTGTTCCATGCTCCAGCGCATAATTCGCCCGCATGATCACATCCGCACCATACTGCGCCTGCGGATTCATCCTGCTCTCAACTGCCAGAGTCCTCCCATCCCCACCATCCAGCAAATACCCCGCAATGGTAGTCGTCCCAATATCAAACGCTGCCAGACACCTCCGACCAGCTTCCTTCCTCATTTCCAGAATCCGCCGTCTACTGTAAATCACATACCATTCATCAGAATCCCTGCGCATCCCATACAATTCACCCGCCAGCTTCAGATCCACCTCCATCTGCCCCGGCTCAACCTCACCATCTGTCTCCGCCAGCGTATCCAGCAGCCTCTGCCAGTCCGACCGCTTCTCCCCTGTTTTCGCCTTCTCCAACTCAACCTGAGCCATCCGTAGTCCCGGTTCAAACACAACTTCTCTGTTAAATCCATCCGTCAAAATCTTTTCATTGCCAACCCTGTCCAATGTCTCCACTACACAAGTCTCACCTTCACCAATCCGAATCTGACACGCCTTAACAACTTCACCATTAATCTTAACCAGACACTTCCCACATTTCCCCAGACCGCCACAAGGCGCATCCGGCCTCAGTCCTGCCTGAATCTCCGCCTCCAGTACCGATATCCCATCCTCCACCTCTATCTCAATATCCTCACGCACAAATTTAACCCAAGCCATAAAAACCTCCCACATATCCAATCCAATCATCACAACACCCAACAGCCAGCTCAGAAAAATATTTTATTTCATGTGCATTTGCAGGGGTCTTAGATATTCTTAGTTCTCAGAAATCTGCGTTATGAGCAGACTGTATCACTGTCTGAGCGAAGTTTGCAACGGAGCGAGTTTGAGAAGGCTGCTCATGCCTTTAGCAGATTTCTGAGAACTTAGAATATCTTAGACCCCGAAACCGCACATGAAATAAAATATTTTTCTGAGCGTCCCCTTTTTCCCATTATAACACACTCCAAAAAATCCCAAAATACACGAAAGGACCACTCCCCAGAGCAGTCCCCTCATAATATTTTCATGTTATACTAAACCCGCACAAGCAATCAGATCAGGCTGCCAACTTCTTAGCCAGTGACGCCGCACTAGCCGCATCATCAGAATATCCGTCAGCACCAATTTCCTCAGCAAAAGCTTCTGTAATCGGCGCTCCGCCAACCATAACCTTAATATTACCTCTGAAATCCGCCGCATTCAACGCCTCAACAGTCTCCTTCAGAGCCGGCATAGTAGTAGTCAGCAGCGCAGAAAGAGCAATGATCTTAACATCCGGATTCTCTTTATAGCACTCAATAATCTTAGCCGCCGGAACATCGACTCCAAGATCGATCACCTCAAATCCGGCACTCTCGATCATCATGGCAACCAGATTCTTACCAATATCATGAAGGTCACCGGAAACCGTAGCAATGATAACCTTACCAAGTGCACCTGTAGAACCAGATGCCAGATGCGGTTTCAGAACCTCAACACCTTTCTTCATAGCACGAGCTGCAACCAGCATCTCCGGAACAAAGATCTCACCATTTTTGAATTTCTCACCAACTACAGACATCGCACTGATCATACCATCATTCAGAATCGCAACCGGATCATCACCCTCATCAATGGCTTCCTGTACAGCCGGTCCTACTAATTTCGCTTTCCCTTTTTCAACTAATTCCGCAACTTCATTTATCTTAGACATAATCAAATCCTCCTGTTATTTCTCAATTTCAGATTCCAACCACTTAATTCATTTACACAGTTTCTGCAGATTCAACTTACTTCTTCTTTGTTGTACCAATTAATCCTTCTCTGTAAGCCCCTATATATTCCATACAATAATCATCCAGACCAAGTAATGCTTCTGTTGCATAAACCAGTCCAAGCATATCCTTATTTGTCGGATCCATAATTCCACTGTCCAGTCCTGCATTCATTGCCAGTACCAGGAACCCGTAATTAATCAGCTTACGAACCGGCAGATTAAAGGAAATATTACTGATTGCTGCCGTAATATGAATGGTCGGATACTGCTCACGTACACTTGTGATCGTCTCAATATTCGTTGCAATACCATCCTCAGAAGTACAAAGCATCTCAACCAGCGGATCAATGTGAATCCTGTCCGGAGCAATTCCGTACTCTTTCGCTTTCGCCATGATCTTGTCAAAAACTTCAGACGGTCTGCTGCACATTTCGGAATACCTGTATTGTCACTCAGCAGCGCAATTACCTGCCATCTCATTTCCCGGCTCAGCCATGATCGGGAAAATCGTATCAATCTTATGTCCCTCTCCTGATACAGAGTTAAAAATTCCAGGTTTCTTACAGAACTTATAAGCCTGTGCCAGAACATCCGGACTCGGGCTGTCAATTGAGATCGGAAGATCTGTAACCTCCTGGATACAGTCGATCATCCATTTCAATGTTTCCACTTCTTCCGCTTCCGGAACAGAAGCGCAACAGTCAATATAAGTAGCTCCGCTTTCCGCCTGAAGCTTTGCTCTTTCTTTAATAAATTCAGAGTCTCTTTTTGCGATCGCTTCTGCAACGATCGGGATAGAACCATTAATTTTCTCACCAATAATAATCATTTTCAAACACCTCCATAGCATCATCCTCTGCAACACCTGAAATTTCATCTAAATATCGGACAGATATTTGTATTCCGTTTTGCCACTGACAAATACCTGAGATCAGAACATAATCTGCCATGGAAGCCTTGTAGATTCAGATGCCTTAATGCCAAATTTCTCTTCATTCAGCTTGTCAATGGAATCACAGAGAGATTTATAAACACCCGGATAAACAGAACCAGGGCCACCCTGAGCGATACACGGAATAAAGTATTTGTTTCCACATTCTTCGCAGACACGACGTACCACTGCATCACAATTCTCATCTGTCCAGCCCTCAAAATCAACTGCACGATTTTCGATACCGCCCATGAAGCTGATCTTTCCGCCATATTTCCTGATCAGTTCCGGAAGATTATTGGTTTCCATACATCCCTGCCATACATCGATCCCCATCTCAATCATAGAAGGAACCAGTGTTGCTGCGTAACTGTCAGAATGATGGATAACCAGCTCAACGCCATGACTGTGATAATATCCGTAAATTTCTTTATATGGCTCAAGTAAAAATTCATCAAACATTGCAGGACTCATAAATGTACTGTCCAGTCCACCCCAGTCATCATGATGGAATAATGCATCAGGATGAAGGTTGGAACAGATACCTTCAGCAAGTTCCAGTTCCCACTCTGTCAGATATTTGATCAGATCATGCATTTCATCCGGATTAGTAATATAATAAACCAACGCATTACTGATCTCACACAGATGATGAGTCTGCTCAAATAATCCCGGTGCAACGAAAGCTGCTTTAAATGCCTGTTCTCCGTCAACTGCATCATACTGAGCCTTCACCATATCCCACTGATCCTGGGTAAATTTCAAAGACGGTGCATGTACATAGTCTTTCCAGTCTTCAATATCCTTTACCACGATCTTGTCAGGAGTATGTACAGGAAAAGAACCCGGAACTCCTTTCGGGAAAGTATTGGTTACCCCCCATGCATTCACTACATTTTCCTGTCCCGGCTGAAGCAGCGGGTTTGTAAACATAAACGGATGAAAAAGAAGCTGCACTGCTTCATACTGATTAACAAATCTGTCAGGATTTCCGCCTTTTATAACTTCCAGCATATTCTGTTTCGGTGTTAACATATAATCTACCTCCTCATGCAATATGAAAATGCCCCCACATTCCCACATTTATTTGTTTAATTTGTCGTTCTTTGTCTCGTTTCTGATGATTTTATTGTAGCATTTATACAATCCAAAATATATAATCAGATATGCGGATTTTTCACGCCCGTATTCCTACAAATTGTATGAACACATCTCAAGTATTGTGCCAACAGTAACCGGCAGCCATATAATAAATTTTAAAATCAACCGTAAATACACTTGTAACACAACTCTAAACACTGTATAATTTTGTACATACAGATATCAGATTTTAAAAATCATTTGTGCCTGCACAATAAGACTTTTAAACCTGATTTATCTAAACATGAAGAAATACGATTTATATAACAGATCAACAGATTCCGAATGTTTTACAGTAAATATTTAACAGGTGGTGAACGCAATGTTTTCAAAAAAATTATTAATACCTCTGCTATCGCTCAGCCTTCTTGTTACTCCTGCATACAGCAGTCATGCTGCTGAAAATGCAGAGGCCGCGGGAACATCCGTAGAAGGTCAGGGAATGCTTTCCCCTTCTTCATCTTCAGAGAGTTCTGAAAGCGTCTTTAACGGTTCCGGGGCAGGCACATCTTCAGAACCGGTCACAGATGAGAAACTGGAGACAATTTTAAAACAGGTTCAAAGTCAGCTTCCCGCTGAAAACGGAACCTGGGCTGTTTTCATATCCGATCTTGTAAATGGAACCGAGGGCAGTCTTAATGATCAGAAAATGCAGGCTGCAAGCCTGATCAAGCTCTATATCATGGGAGCTGTCTACGAGAATTATGATCAGATAACCGGACAATACGGCAGGGATTCTGTAGACTCCAATCTGTACTCCATGATCACAGTCAGCGATAATGATGCAGCCAATACCCTGACAACTTATCTTGGCGGCGGCGATTCCGCAGCAGGTATGCAGGCTGTCAACAGTTTCTGCCAGGCACATGGCTATGACCAGACTCACATGGGACGTATGCTCCTTGCCAGCAATGAGAATGATGATAACTACACATCTGTAGGAGACTGTGGTCATCTCCTGCAGGAGATTTATAAACAGGATACATCCGGCTACACCCATGCCACTGATATGTTTAATCTGCTCAAGGCACAGACACGCTGTAACAAAATTCCCGCACAGCTTCCGGAAGGAGTCAAAACCGCAAATAAAACCGGAGAACTTGACAACGTGGAAAATGATGCCGGAATCATCTATGATTCCAAAAATGACGTAGTAATCGTATTTATGTCCCAGAATCTCTCAAGTGCCGGTTCCGCACAGAATACGATCGCTACCTTAAGCAGAACGATTTACGATTACTATAATTAAATAATGTACTCTCAGAGTACATTATAAACCAAAGGAGGGATTCACTATGAAAAAAAGAAAAAATATTGCAATTCCCATGATTCTTGCAGCTACGATTGCTGCTGTATCTGTACCCTGCAGCTCACAGATCGTTATGGCATCTGACACTTATCAGGTAGGTGTAAGTAAAGGGTATCTGGCTCTGCGCTCTGCCATGGCTTATGATTCCTCCAACGAGATCGGCGAGCTGTATTCCGGTGATACTGTTGAAGTTACAGAATATACCACCAGTGATTACTGGTACGTCTATTCTCCAAAACTGAACAGATCCGGATACGTAAATAACGATTACCTGTATTTCCTCTCATCACAGCCGACAAGTTCGTCCGGTTCTTATACTGTCAGTGTTGCCAAGGGTTATCTGGCTTTGCGTTCTGCAAAGGCTTATGACTCTTCCAACGAAATCGGACAGTTATACTCCGGTGATACTGTAACAGTTTCTGACAGCAGTGATCCTCAGTACTGGTATGTCTATTCTCCGAAACTGAACTTATCCGGCTATGTAAATAAAGATTACTTATATTACAGTGGCGATACTGCTGCCAGTGCACAGAGTTCTTCCGGAGATTCAAGGACTGTCAGTGTTGCCAAGGGTTATCTGGCTCTGCGTTCCGCAAAAGCTTATGATTCCTCCAATGAGATCGGACAGCTGTATTCCGGCGATACAGTTCAGCTTATCGACACCAGCGATTCCCAGTACTGGTACGTTTACTCTCAGAAGTTAGGAAAAAACGGATATGTAAATAAAGATTATCTGATTGGCGGAACAACCACATATGCCACCAGAACAGTCAGTGTTGCTACCGGTTATCTGGCTCTGCGCTCTGCGAAGGCTTACGACTCTTCCAACGAGATCGGACAGTTATATTCCGGCGATACAGTTCAGCTTGTGGATACAACTGATGCACAGTACTGGTATATTTACTCTCAGAAACTCTGCAAATATGGTTATGTAAATAAAGATTATTTATATTAATCTTTTTCGTAACACTATAAACAGTTACACTTCTTTACATTCACCATATACAACAAAACAGAAAGGACTCACAGTTATGAGCCCCAAACGACAGGTTAACCATAACATTCGTAAACACTTTAACACAATCATTTACAATATTTCACGTTACGCGGAAATTGCTCTTTCTATGGTAATTCTGCTGGTGATCGCACTGGCAGGCTTCCGGCTGATCATGGAGGTTGCAGATACTTCTGTTATGTCCATGGATACAGAATTTTTCAGCGCTTTCCTTTCCCAGGCTTTGTCTCTGGTAGTAGGCGTGGAATTTGTAAAAATGCTCTGCCAGCATTCCGCACAGACAGTTGTTGAGGTTCTGATGTTTGCCACAGCACGTCAGATGGTAGTCGAACACCTCGGGCCAGCAGAAACTCTTCTTGGCGTACTCAGTATCGCAGTTCTGTTTGCGATCCGCAAATATCTTATGACAGACAACGATGACATGAATGCTCATAACTGTCCGAAGAATACTGAAGAAAATTAAAGAAAACAAAAAACTGCATATCAGATACGATCTGTAAATTCTACCGGTCGTATCTGATTATGCAGTTTCTTTTTATTTCCACATGCTGATAAACGGGCGTCTCAAAAAAAGTAATTTTATATGATATATTCTATAGTTATGGTTATCAGCATGATGGGCGCTTATTTAATAATTACCACTAAAAGAACTTACTGTCCTTCGGCAGTTCATAGCCCTTGAAGTAAGAGCCAAAATCAACCTTCAGATAATTGCAGAGGTTGGCAAGCTCAACCATTGTGTTGTCATTTACAGGAATGCCATTCTCTCTGCGCTCTTTTTCTGCAAATACTTCCTTCTCACCATGAGTATAAATCTGCTCTGCACCTTCTGCCTTTGGACTCTGACGAAGAGTTTCCAGATATTCGGAAAAATGTGCCCTGATATCATCTGCATTTCCGAAGATTGCGGGATCAATGGCAGCAAATCCATGACAGATACCTGTCTTGTCTTTAAATGTACAGCATTTATCAGAAGTAACACCCATAGAAAAGATGGAGCTGAAAATCTCGCAGAGCATTCCATAACCGTAACCCTTATGACTTCCGTTTACCTCTTTATTACCACCAAGTGGCATGATTCCGCCGCCCTTCTTGGCAACAATATTGGCAAGTACATCCGGGGCATCTGTGCTTTCCTGACCATTTGCTCCCAGAGCCCAGCCCTGTGGAAGTGGTTTTCCCATCTTATTATACATTTCCAGTTTTCCTCTGGTAACTACTGTTGTGGAGCAGTCAAAAAGGAATGGATAAGGTTCTGCCGGCATTGCCACTGCAATGGGATTGGAACCAAGCATTGCTTTTCGTCCAAAGGTAGGTACCATGATTGCTTCCGAGTTGGTACATGCCATACCAAGTAAGCCCTGTTTGGAAGCCATTTCCGCATAATATCCTGCAATACCGAAATGATTGGAGTTTCTTACAGATACAAATCCAACACCTGTTTTCTTCGCCTTCTCAATAGCTTTCTCCATTGCAAAATGGGAAATCAGCTGTCCCATACCGTCATGTCCGTCGATCACTGCTGATACAGGTGTCTCAAATACGACCTCAGGTTTCGCATCCGGATGGATGGTTCCCTTCTCAATTCCTTTATCATATCTTACCATTCTCTGCATTCCATGGCTTTCAATCCCGTACAGATCTGCGGTAAGCAAAACATCCTTGATGATATTCGTCTCTTCTTCATTAAAACCAAATTTACGAAATACGTCGTGGCAAAAAGTATTTAATGTGTCATAACTCCATTTTACATATCCCATAACTGTAAAATCCCTCCATTCAAGTATTACTCATTTCGTTTTTGGTATTACCAATTTGTCAAGCTGATTATACCACTCTCATTTTCAAAGTGCAATACGTTTTTTATTTTTTTCAGTATTTCTTATGTTACTGTATTACTGTTCCCTGGTAATATTCCGAGGCATGCAATCCAAAATGTTACCGTCCACTCTGTTCACAGTAACAGATTGCCTGTAGCAATTGGACATCTTCTCTTGTTTTTCTAAAACTGCCGTAATATACTATGTACAGGCAATCCTGCCTGCAGGATTGCCTGCTCATTTAATAAATAATAGATTACTGCTCACTTCCGCACCTGTAATATATTTCACAGAACAACTCTGCGGCGGCAGTAACAGAAAAGGAACATTACTATGATTCAGGACATCGCACCACATACTTATCACAACGAATACAAATCTTCTGCCCCGGATAAGAACAGTTTTATCCTTGCCTACGAAAAAGGCAGTATTCTTCTTCCACATCAGGAACGGGAAGCAGATATTTATTTTCCACGTTTTCAGGATCTGGAGGAAAAAGTTTCAGATCTCTACAGCAAGTATATTTATCTGTTTTCTATCGATGATCAGCGTTTCTATCTGATCCCGGAATTGGATACCACCCTTCTTCCAGATTATGAATTCCAGGATATACGAAATCTTCGGACAGCCCGGCCACAGCATCTGGCGTTTGCAGGAGTTACAGGACATCAGCTTTTCCAGTGGTACAGCAAGCGCCGGTTCTGCGGCTGCTGTGGAAAACCAATGCTGCACAGCCAAAAAGAACGTATGATGGAATGCCCTTCCTGCGGCAATCAGGAGTACCCTGTCCTGTGTCCTGCAGTAATCGTAGGAATCACAAACGGAGATAAAATCATTCTTTCCAAATATGAGGGCCGCAGATTTAAGCGTTACGCCCTTATCGCAGGCTTTGCAGAAATCGGAGAAACCATTGAAGAAACTGTTCACAGAGAAGTAATGGAGGAAGTTGGCCTTAAGGTAAAGAATCTCCGCTATTACAAAAGCCAGCCATGGTCCTTCAGCGGTACCCTGCTTTTCGGATTCTTCTGTGATGTGGACGGCGATGATACCCTGACCGTTGACCATGAAGAGCTCTCCATGGCACAGTGTAGAACGTGACAAAATCCCGGATCAGGGCAATAATATCAGCCTGACCAAGGAAATGATGATGCTCTTCCGTGATGGAAAAGAACCCAGATAAACAATATTCTATATCAGAAAAAGCTCATAGAATGTTTTTCCCTATTATGCTAAAAGGATACATACACGGTAATGTTACTGTGCATGTATCCTTTTCGTTTCCCTGCAAAATTGCTTCACTATATTCTCAAAAATATTTCTGATTACTCTTCACGCCGCACTCCCGCTGCCAAATCCACGGCTTCTGCGGCTTCCATTACATTCCTGCTCAAATTCTTTCAGTTTCCGTCTTGCTTCCGGTGTCAGATTTGTCGGAACTTCAATCTGTACAGTTGCATATTCATCACCGTGTACCGACGGATTATTCATTGCAACGATACCTTTGCCTCTCAGACGTATCTTCGTTCCGGACTGAGTACCTGGTTTAATGTTACAAAGAACATCACCGTAAATGGTGTGAACCTTTGCCTCACCGCCAAATACTGCTGTTGTAAATGGGATATTTACAGTTGTGTACACATCTCTGCCTTCCCGTTTATATCCCGGTTTATCCTGAACATTTATTTTCAGAAGCAGGTCACCGGCTTCACCTCCGCCCACTCCCGGATATCCTTTTCCTTTAAGTCTGATAGACTTACCGGATTCAATACCTGCCGGAATATTGACTTCATAATTCTGGACACCACCGTTGCTGCTCTGCAGGCGAATAACCTTCTTACCGCCAAAAGCAGCTTCATCAAAGCTGACAGTAACCTCTGCATGAAGATCCTCACCTTTACTGCTGTAAGAACCGCCAAAGCCACTGCCGAAGCCATCCGTTCCGTTACTTCCGAATCCGCCAAAACCACTTCCGTGAAATCCACTGCCACCGAAGCCGCTGCTTCCAAAACCACCTGATGATTTACTCTTCTTAAATCCACCACCAAAGATGTTCTTTAAGATATCATCCATATCTTCGCCATTTTCAAAATGATATTCATGATAACCATTGCCATCACTGTACGAGCCATGGAAACCGCCGCCAAAAGGATTGCCCTGTGCTCCGCTAAAGCCACTGCCAAACGGGCTGCCCTGTGCATTTCCATAATTACCGGCGCCTTCTTCAAAAGCAGCGTGGCCAAACTGGTCATACAGTTTACGTTTCTTCTCATCACTCAGAACATCATAGGCTTCATTTACTTCCTTAAAATGCTCTGCTGCCGAAGCATTTCCCTCATTACTGTCCGGATGATATTTCTTTGCCAGTTTTCTGTATGCTTTCTTAATCGTTGCTGCATCTGCGTTTTTGTTCACGCCAAGAACTTCATAGTAATCTCTTTTCAATATCATCACCTTCCCTCATAAACACATTCTAACGCAATCATTCCTGACTTCATATTTCTGCAATCCTCATTATGCAAACAACGGGAAGCCAAAAGATTTGACCTCCCGTTGCTGTAACTTAACATCTATTATCCTTCAATGGAGATGCTGTGCTTCTGTTCCACTGCTGGCTTTGCTTCTTTCTTCGGAACAAATAATGTCAGGATACCATGTTTGAATTCTGCTTTGATGTCGTCCTGATGTACTTCTTTACCTACATAGAAGCTACGACTGCAGGCACCTGCATAACGTTCTCTGCGGATATAACGTCCTGTCTCTTTTTCCTTCTCATCTTTATCCAGACCTTTCTCTGCACTGATGGTCAGATAACCATTTTCAAGTGCTGCATGAACTTCATCTTTCTTAAATCCTGGAAGATCTACAATCAGTTCGTATCCGTTATTCATTTCCTTGATATCAGTTTTCATTACATGATTTGCTTTATGTCCATAAAGTTTCTTCTCTGCATCTTTCATTGCTCTGTCATCATAATAAAATGGGAAATCTCCAAAAAAAGTCATCAAATAAATTTTCTCCAAAAATACTAGGCATTAACATAAGTCATATCTCCTTTTCTAATATATTTTATATATGTCAAATCTGTTCACCAGATTTACTTTCCAAATCTATCTTTACAGGTTTTTTCAACCTTTTATCTTCAATCTTTTAGTGTAAGCTTTTATTTCTGTTTTTAATCTCTGGCTGACCCTTAACGGGTCAGTCAGAATATTTATTCATCAGCCTTCAATGGCAATTGTTTTCTTCTGTTCTACTGCTGGTTTTGCTTCTTTCTTTGGTACAAATAATGTGAGGATACCATGTTTGAATTCTGCTTTAATGTCTTCTTTCTCAACTTCTTTACCTACATAGAAGCTACGGCTGCAGGCACCTGCGTAACGTTCCTTACGGATATAACGTCCTGTCTCTTTTTCCTGCTCATCTTTATCCAGACCTTTCTCTGCACTGATAGTCAGATAACCATTCTCCAGATCAGCCTTTACTTCATCTTTGGTAAATCCCGGAAGATCTACGACCAGTTCATAGCCTTTATCAGTTTCCTTGATATCGGTTTTCATTATATGGCTGGCTCTGCGTCCGTAAGTTTCTTCTCTGTATCTTTCATTGCTCTGTCATCATAATAAAATGGAAAATCTCCAAAAAAGTCATCAAATAAATTTTCTCCAAAAATACTAGGCATCAACATAAGTCATCTCTCCTTTTCTATACCGTCCATCTACATGTGATGGACTCCCAGTTATGCATCTTTACCTTGTTTCTTTGGAACTTAGGTTATCAGGAATCTCATAGAACTTATTTCTTTGTTCTCTTTTTGTTCCCCTTCCTTTGTTCTATCTGTAATATAACACTTATTATTAGCACTGTCAAGAGGTGAGTGCTAATTTTTTGTGAAGAATTTGTGAACGCTACGAGCCATGCAAAATAGCAAAAATAACGCCCTGCAAGTTTACTTGCAAGGGCGTCTATTTTTGCTATTTTATAGGGCGACAGCGAGGGAATTTATTCCCTCGCTGTGCATGGCGTAACATTCTCTTTCGCACTCAATTTTCTTGATTTGACCACATTTTTACGACAAATTCTTGGAAAAATATATTCGTCTGATTTTCTTACCACATTTTACGACAACGGCTTATGGTTTATACCACAGCAGGTCAGTTTCCGGCAGATTCATTTTAGACATCTCATTTTCCACGTGAGACTTCTCTGCAATATGATTGTAGACATTCATTGTAATCTGTGCATCTAAATGTTCTTCGCTCCGCTACGGTCGGTGCTAAACGGATGTCCACATTACTCTGTTTTGTTGTATACTATTCTGCTGTAATATTTTATTCTACGATCTTACAGTTATCGTTCTTATGTAATACAAGCTCATACTGTGAGATTTGTGTCATTTTCGACTTATTATCCAGATACTTCACAGACACACTGACCTTGCGGTTATCGCCATCTTTGGTAAAGACAGGGTTTACCAGTTCTGAAAATACATAGTCGCCAGAAACAGGAGCAAGCACTCCGTCTTTGACATAATAGGCAAGTTCCTTTTCCGCAGCTGTCGGATACAGCTTAAAGAATGTTTCCAAGAAAACGGTAGCGTCCTTGACTGTATCAGAGCTGACACGGACATCGGTTTCCTGTGCTTTCGGCTCATGCTTCGATTTCTGTACTGCTGGAGCAAGTGTCGGATTCTGGGTAATGGCCATTGCACCGTCCTTATCCACATGAACGGTCACGCTGGCTGTCATTGGCATTAAGACTGAACATACTCATTAGTTCTCCGAGCTTCATATAGATTCCGGCAAAACACATTATTCCCAGTCAGCTCAATCACCTTTGCATTTTCCAAAACCACTTCATCCAGTTTATCCTCAAATTCCTTATCTTCATCGTACCAGAAAATGATACGACGCTGATAAAACTCAGGCAGAAGTACAGCAAATCTGCGATTTAAATCTTGTATTATTTTGTCTGTATCCATGCTGCATTATCTTCCCTCTGTACTTTCAAATATATGGTACTTATCGCTACACCTGCATAAATTTCTTCTATAATCATGGTTCTCTTTCCTTCTTTATCCAAGATCTGGTTGTTGACAAAAAATAGCTTACCTCATATAATGAGTATAGGTTTATAGTGCATCCGTGATGGTGTCTGTTTACAGATGCTATGTTGCCTGTATTCCAGCTGTCCGGGGTCTCCGTGATGGTGTCTGCTTGCAGATGCTTGAATCACGGGGTCTTTTTTTTGTCCATATTCCAGAAAATCATATATCCTAATCATTCTGTGAAGATTACTACGATTCGGACTATCTAAAGAACTTAAAATATTGTTGTTCTCTGTAAATATCGCTTGCAAAATACTTCGATACTGATTTACATCTATTTTTTCTTCTGGCATACACCCAAGCAAACGAATTGCCTTCATTAAATTATCTTTTTCTTGTGTCCATACTTCCCATGCTGTTCTTTCTCCAATTGCAGAACGATTACGTTTAATTGTTGATTCTGTGACAATTTCAGTATATGAATGTGGGGCTTTTTCTTCTGCCAATTCGCTTTTCATATTAGATTTTGAAATATAATACCACACCGGCAATTTCCAGGAATTTTGTTTTGCAAGCTCTGGATAAACAAATTCTAATAATTGCTCGCATGAATATAACGAATCGTGTAAAATAATGTTTCTATACCATTGTTCAGAATTTACTGCTCTTGCTAAACCATATACACCGGTCGTTGTTAAACCAATCGAAAGTGCAAGCATATTTTCATCAATACGACCATCTTCCAATGAAGCGACCTGCATCGTTGGTCCCGGTTGTTGAGTCAACGCAAACGCATAAAGCTCATCCTTAAATCTACGCAATAATTTAACTGGTAAAGCCGCTTTTTTTACAGACAGAGCATCATATAACAGACAAAAATCTGAAAGTGTTATTTTAGTCATTTCCAGCAATTTACTGCGTATAATCATTGAATGAGAAGTTATCTCACTTCCAATGAAATCCGGATTATATTCAACGAAAATAAATCTTTTTTGTAAAGTTTCTATTTTATCCAATGGCAAACATTCCACAACATCGCTAAGAATCGCCTGAATATCTGAATCTGAAATAGAGTAACCTATGAAAATAATCGGATATTCCATAAAAATCGTCATCAATTTTGCGGCAAGATATTTTCCTTTGTCATAAAATTTCTGATAATCTGCTTTGTTAATGACAATGGATTCTGGATTTTGTACAGAACCATGAATTTTATAGATTTCCGCAATTCCTTGCAACTGTGAAAATACTAGTTCATCCTGTCCCACAAAAGTTTTATAACCCTCAAAAATATTCTCGAAAAAGCAATCATAATTTGTTGTAATCACACCGGACAAATTATCTTTTGCAATATTTCTGAGTTTTTCAACTTCATCCGCATAAACAGGATTAACCGTTGACAGTGAAGCAATATATTCACTTATTTCTGCCTTAAAAGGAGAAACCCCAGTGGAAACTGAACTGTATACTTTTTCTGAATCCGAACGTATTCCTTCTTCATTATTAAACCAAGCATCATTAAAATCTTTTTCAATATAGCTTGCAACCAATGGAAGTTTTTCTTCTGTATGTTCCGTCTCGCTAGCTTTGTTTTCATAAAATCTATAAGCAAACGGATCTTTTTTTACCTTCTCAGCAAAATATGTCAATAAGCCAACCCAGTCTGGTAATCCATAATATCTTCTGGTAATACCAGAACCTGCAAACAAAAATGGAGTTGTATTAAATCTTGCAACCACTTCTTGTAGTGTCATATAGTTCTCCTTCCTGTGCTTAAATATTTACATTATTTTAATGCTTTTAAATTTTAGACTCAGCGAGTCCAAAATTATTGATAACCTACCACAACACAGCAATATTTTTTTGTTGCTATCTCAACAAGTCTTTGATATTCCGATGATTTTCTGTTCAATGAATCGCCGCAAATAATCAATGCAGGTTTATAAACGGAATACTGTCTCCAATTTTTTCTCCATCTGCATCTTCCCTGCTTCTCTCGTAAATCAATCTCCATTCTTCCTCAAAACAATTTCTTTAAGTCTCCAAAATCTATACTCTTATTTTACCCCAACTCTTTCATTCTGCCTACTGTTATTTCATGTTCACATACAATAATGAGGTCGCAATCCATAGGGTTTTCTGAAATGTTTGATGTTAACGTTATTATTTTTCTCTGAGATACCGTTTTAATAAGAACGTACAGAAATATGGAAATGTATAAATCCCGTCTTCTATTCCAACATTGCTGTCTGCAAGTTTTATTCCCCAGTGAATATCTCCATAAGAATCACCGGATATCAATTGCCTCAATGACTTAGACCGGTTCCTGTTCGCCTTCACTTCTACCGGAACCAGCTCATCCTTTGTTCTTACAAAAAAATCTTCTTCCAAGGTAGCATTTTCTTTTTTATAGTAATATAGTCCAAGCCCCTGTTTCACAAACGCCTCTGCTACAAAATTTTCATATAAAGCACCTTTGTATACTCCAAGATTTTTATTCGCCCGAAGATCTTCTTGTGCTTCCTCATCTAATGAAGCAATCAACAATCCTGTATCTGGATAATAGATTTTGAATTTTGAGTCATCATAGTTTCCCTTTAATGGAAGCTCCGGATACTGCAGACAATAACATACAGAAATCACACCTGCATCTTCGAGCCAGGTTATACATCCCATATATTCTCGACTTCTGGCTTTTTTGTCTATTTTACTTAATTGAAATTTTTTATTTTCTTTTGCAAGCTGTACAGGTACGTTCCGATAGACACTTACAATTTTAGTCTGATCCAGACCTTCAGCGTATTTTCTGATATCCTCTTCATAATCCATCTGGATCTGTCTCTGGATTTCCAGAGTATCTGTAAAAAGATTTTTTTCAATATATACTTTTACTACTGCAGGCATACCGCCAAGTACACAATATTCCAAAAACAATTTTTTATAGACTGATAATTCGGTTTCTGAAAATGGAGTTCCTGTCTGCATATGTTTCAAGATATCTTCAATGTGCTTCTCTGAGTATCCTTTCGCCCACAGAAATTCTTCAAAGTCCATCGAAAACATTTCATAATCTGTTTTATATCCCACACTGTTGCTATGAATTTTTCTGTAATTGATTCCAAGCAAGAAACCACTGCATATGACATCAAATCTTCCATCTATCCTGAAGGACTTCAAGGCAGTTGCAATATCCGGAAACTCCTGTAATTCATCAAAAATAATCACAGTGTCACCTGCTATAAATTTTTTTGATGTATCTATCAGAGAAATATTTTTTATAATATCTTCAACAGCATATCCGTCACTTAATATTGTTTTATATTTAGGTTCCAGAACAAAATTAATACTCACAATATTACTGTAATTTTGTTCTGCAAAATGATTAATAGATTCCGTTTTTCCAATCTGCCTTGCACCTTTTATAATTAACGGAAGTCTTTCTTCATTTTTTTTCCACTCCAGCAGGTACTCATCTATCTTTCTTTTTAAATACATAGAACCGCCTCCTTTCTTCAAAGCTATCACGTTTTATGAGCCTTTTTCAATCTTTTTTTCACGTTTTATTAGCTTTTATTCATAATATTTTCATGTTTTTATACAAAAAACGACGTGAACCACTTTTCTTGACTACCTTTATTTTTATTTCTATACGTTAAGTCCCCACCACCCACTGCTCATTGCTTTTCGTAATCGCGCAGAGTGCTTATTTGATTCAGTAAAAAATAAATGCAACCCCTATATCTCTTTTTTCCTGCTTACAGATATAGAGCTGCATTTGCCTTTACATTTATTTGTATGTAGAGTTGCAAAATCGTCATTATAAAGTCGACTATCCTTATACTTATAAAATACTATACAAAGTTGCAACATAGTAATACTTAAAAATAAGTTGTAATTTTCCGATATTCTGCCGGTGTCATATTCATCTGTCCAGTAAAAACCCGGGTAAAATATTGTAGATTGGGATATCCTACCTGTTCTGCTATCTGAGTAATCTTTAAATTAGACGAACGTAATAATTTTTTGCCTTCTCCAAACGCAGTTCTGCAAGAATTTCAGAAAATTTTCTTCCGGTAGCCTGTTTGATAAAACGACTGATATACGAAGGATTTCTGTTTACATGTTCTGAAACATTTGTCAGACCGATTGGTTGTGAAAAATTATCATTCAGATATTTATAAATTTGCTGGATTAGCTGATTCTGATCATTATTATGCATACTTTGAATATTATCTGCAATATACTCCAGCCAATATTTCATATAGTCTGCTTTTGTCTTTCTTTCCGATTGTACATGAATCTGTTGCTCAAATGATTCCGTAATCTTATTTTTGCTTTCCTTATCCAATGGAATTCCTGAAAGAAATAAAAATATATTGGCACCTATCAACTCCATGATATTGTTAAAATATTTTTCTGTCTCTTTCTCTGTCTCATTGATAATCTTCTGCATCTGTTCGAATATTTTTTTCTTATTACCGGATCGAAGATATCTGATCAGTTCTGTAATTGCTTCTGTAACATCGAAAAAGTCATTTTCCTTATATTCCATCGGTAAATCCTGATATGAAAGCAGCTGCGTACATCCCGTATCTTTTCCGTATTCCAGACATTTCAACACTTCCTTTTTCATCTGTTGAATATCAGACAGATTTTCAGAATAATGGCTGACAGCTATCATACAATCCAGTGGCTGCAACTGGGCCAGTTCTCTTCTGATCAGCTCTAATTTACTGCAGAATTTCCACAGTGTCTTTTCTTCTGTTGGCCAGATCATATAAAAGATACCACCATGTTCCAGTGCCAGTATCTCTTTAAATTTTTTCAGAAATTCATGGATTATATAACTGTAATAGCTCTCTTCTTCCAAAGGCATACGATTCCTGTCATATGTAACAGCCACCACTCTATATCCGTTTATTGCAATCCGCAGCTTCTGCTTTTGCAGTTCCATCTGTTTTTCTGAAAAAATTACAGGTTGAAAAAAGAGTTTTTCCACAAATTGTTGTCTGATCAGCTCCTGATTTTTAACAAAATAATCCTGAAAAATCTGATACATTTCCGTATGTTTTTGTTCTGCATGAAATGCACTAATCGCTCGATTTAAGCACTTGATTGCTTCCTGTTCATCTACGGGCTTTAAAAGATAGTCAAAAACTTTATACTCTATTCCATATCTGGCATATTCAAACTCTGCATATCCAGTCAGAAAAACAATTTTTGCTCCATAATCCATTTGATTGATCTGCTTTGCCAGATCGATTCCAGTGATGCCCGGCATACGAATATCTGTCAAAATAACCCCAGGTTTTCCTGTTCAATATAATCCAATGCCGTCTGTGCATCTGTAAAAGCACAAACCGTATGCATACCCCGTAGTCCCGTTTCCATGATCCTTTTTAATTTGTCTGATATCAATGGTTCATCATCTATAATTACCACTTTCATATCCTTTTTCCCCCTTTGTTTTGGGAATACAGATGGTTACTGCTGTCCCCGATGGCTTTACATGTTCCACAGTCAAACCATATTCTTTTCCGTACAGTAGCAAAAGTCTTTGCTGAATATTAAAGATACCAATGTGTTCCTTCTCTTTCAGTATTCCATTTTCTCTTATTTCTTCCAGCTGTCTGATAATAGTTTCCGGCATCCCATTTCCATTATCTTTTACAGTAATATAAATTGCATCTTCCGTTTCCTTCCCGGTTACTGCTATCATTCCTGTTTCTTTCAATTCTGAAACCCCATGGACAATTGCATTTTCCAAAAGCGGCTGTATCATCAGCTTTGGAATGTAATATTCATATAATTGTTCCGGTATTTCTACCAGACAGATAATATGTTCCTGAAAGCGCATTTTCTGAATATACAAATATTGATTTACATACTTTAATTCTTCTTCAATCTTTAAAAACTGTGCCCCTTTAATAGACATTCTCATAATGCTTCCAAGAGATGTTACCGTCTTTTTAACTTCCGTAGTCTTACCCATATCAGCAAGACTATTAATACAGTCTAATGTATTATATAGAAAGTGTGGGTTAATCTGAGCCTGAAGAGATTCAATCTGGGCATCTTTCATTAACAACTGCTGTTTATATACCTGCTGAATCAGCAAGTCAATTCTTTCCAACATCGCATTATAAACATTTGCCAGTTCTCTAAATTCATCATTGGAATCAACCTCAACATACGCATTGGAATTTATCTCTGTAGTCTGACGTAATTTTACAATAAATTTCTGAATCTGTTCTGCAATTTTAGCCGCAGTTATGAATAATGCAATTGCAATAATTGAAATTGCAGCCAAAATCATCACCATCTCTTTGAAGAAAATTTTATATACACTCTTAAAAAGCAGATTTTTATCCAAAATTCCTACAAGACTACACCCATCATATTGAAGATTATATCTGATAATTTTATAATTTCCGGATGGTTCTTTCAAAATAGTTTTACATTTATCATCAGATAAATTTGAACCATTAACCAGAATATTATTTTCTGAATCCAATATGAGAATAGCGTTCACATCTCTATCCTCTCCTGTCTGTATGATTTTTTCCATACCCGTTTTGTCAATATCCATCATCAGAAATCCGATTTTTTCATCACTTTTTTCTATTTGGGGAACGTAGATATTTCTTGCAAAAGTAATCATATTTTTCCTCACGGGATTTATACGAAGCACCGGCTTTCCATGCTTTTCTTCTGCTGCTTCTTTCAGTATTTCTGCAAAATCATTTGTCTGTTCTATTGTATTATAATAAATTGCATTATTAATATATAATTCGTTAAACTTATTATAAATACACACATTCATTAACGCATCCTGATTATTTGTAATAAGAGATCCTATCTGATAAGAAATCATATCAGTCAGTTTTTCCTGCTCTTCAACACTTAATACACTTTGACGGGTATTTAAATATTCCTGCACTTCATCTGTATAATATAAAAATTTTATGGTAGCCTGATTATAATTATCTAATAATGTATTAACCAGCTTCTTTTTTTCCATAACATTTTGTTCTGTCTGATCATATACCATCTGCTTCATCTGATCAAACATAATAACTGTAGTACTATAAAAAATTAAAAATATCCTAAAATAACAAATGGGAGACAGGAAATAAGTAATTTATTTCGAATCGTTAATTTTCCATAAAACTTATATAATCGTCCTTTTTTTCCTTCATCTCTTTTTAGTACCTCTCTTACAAACAGGAATCCCCGGTATAGCGCATATATCATGCGTCTATACCGGAGATTGATTCAGCAGATTCTATCTTCTGTATATAACACAGAAGCTAAAGCCTTTTGGTAAAAATACACTTCGCTCTTTGTCATACCACACTCTTCTTTTTCTCCAAGCAAATGCTTTTCTAATATTTCCTGAATACAGGCAATCTGGTCATCTATATAGATGCTTCCGATTGGTCGAAGATAATGACCCGGAAAAATAAGTTCATATGAATTTCTTAATTGAGCTAATTTTTTCAATGATTCCAAATATGTACTCATTGTATCAGAAAACGTATCAAACATCAATACTGGCGTACTTACAACAGTATCTCCGGAAAATAGTAATCTGTATTTTCTGTCTAATAAACAAATTCCATCTTTAGTATGTCCTGGTGTATCCAAAACCTCCAAATCTCTATTTCCAAGATGGAAAACAAATCCTTCTTCTATTCCTTTCATCTCAAAGTCACCCATAATTGATGCATCAAATTCCAGGCTTGCTTCATAATTGTATTCTGGACGGGCTTCCTGTGAACGGAAAAATTCCTTACGTGACTGCAGATTATTCTGTTCCTGAATAACCGGAATTGCTTTTTTATGTGCATAAACCATTGAAAAGCGCCCATTTCCACCCACATGGTCATAATGATGATGCGTATTTACTACATCATAAGGCAGATGAGTCATTGTTTCTACTACTGACCGTATATTTCCTATTCCAATGCCAGTATCAATCAATAAGGCTCTTTCCGTTCCAATAATCAAATACATAATATCTATACCAAACTCATCAATTGCCCATACATCCCTTGATACCTGCTGAAGTGTAAAACCATTTATCTTTTTTATGTTCATATTATCTTCATAAAATGTACTCATCTTTACTTCTCCTGTCTTTTTTATTTTACTTAGGCGTTTGCGAAACGCCAAAAGCCGCATAAATACGGCATTTTTTTGTTGTTAAAATAAAATATCTCCTCAAGGTTTATGGTAAAATAGAATTGCCTAGAAACTAATTAACCAATCCACCTAAAGGAGATATACCTACATGATAACATATAAACAGCTCACTTTGGCAGAAATTTTTGAAGATTGTCAAAATAAATTCGACAACGACAAATATCAGTTCCTTTCGCTTCTTGATGAAGCCATTGACCTTGATGAAATTATTCCTGTTTCTTTTATTTCTCATTGTTACGCCAGTACCGGAAGACCTCGCAAACATCAGCTTTATCCAATGCTTAAGGCACTTCTTATCCAGCGTATTTTCTCAATCCCGACGGACACACTCCTGATCGTATTTTTGAAATTTTCCCAGGAACTGCGTGATTTCTGCGGTTTTGATGTTGTTCCGGATGGTTCCAAATTTACACGTTTCAAACAGGATTTTTTATCGGACTTACAATCTATGTTCGATCATCTTGTTGATCTGACCGAACCGATCTGCCAAAGTCTTGATCCTGCCCTTGCTCCATGACAATCTTTGATACCTCTGGCATTGAAGCATGGGTTACAGAAAATAACCCAAAATATGCCAACCGTATTATCAAGCAGCTAAAGGCTTTCAAAAAGTCCCATAACCTTGATGATTCCTATGATCCTTATAAAGCTGCTTATGGCTCTATGCCAACTCATGCGGCTTCCAATCAGGCAATCCAGCAGATGTACATCAATGGACATTTCTGTTACGCCTATAAATTTGGCATTATTACGAACGGGCTTGGTATTGTTCGTGACATCACTTTCTACAACAAGGACTTTCTAAAAAAACATCCTGATATCGTTGTAGGGAAGAAATCAGATTCACCGGATGAGGATAAATCCCTTGCCGATTCGAAAGCACTTCTTCCAGTTTTAATTGACTTTTTCCAGAAACATCCTTTAATAAATTCAAAGACGTTTCTTGGAGATGCTGCGTTTGATGCCATTAACATTTACAAATCCCTCTTTGAAGAAATTGGCTTTCAAAAAGCTTTTATCCCTTTAAAAACAAAGCTTTCTGTGGAAGGAACCGACTATACTGTCAATGAAAACGGTATTCCCTGCTGTCCTCACGATCCATCACTTCCGATGCGGCGTGAAGGAAGCAGATCCCATTTGCGGAGCAAACTTCCTACCATGAAGTTTGTATGTCCAAAAATGAAATGGGAATACAATCCTGCCGACAAGTCAAAACATCGCGTATGTCATTGTGACAATCCATGTACATCTTCTTCCTGCGGACGAATGATCTACATTTATCCTGAAAAGAACCTTCGTGCCTATCCTGGTGTAGAACGCGGCTCACAGGAATGGAGGATACTTACAAGATCCGTGTAAATGTTGAAAAGTCAATCAACCATTTCAAAGATAGTTTCTGCATTGCAGATCGTAAAACACAGAATGAGAAAACACTTCATGCTGATTTACTGCTTGCAGGAATTACCCAGCTTGTTACTGTGCTTGTCGCTGATAAGATTCATCAATACCAATACATCCGGAGTTTGAAGCCTTTGATTGCCTGATTATTAATATGCATACAATCTTTTCTTCGCAGTTTATCTGGGAAGTCTTTTAGTCATGTTCAAATTTAGAAGTACCTATTTTTCATCTTAAGAATCCTGCGTTGCAGGATTCTTACCGCTTTTTAGTTAGGATTGCGAACTTGTTTCGCAATTACCTATTATTTTACTGCACCCGCTGTTAAACCGCTTGTAATATGTTTCTGTCCTACAATATAAATAATTATAATTGGTATCATACTTACAACTAATCCTGCAATCAAAAGATTCCATTGAGCATTAGTAGAAGATTTAAACATATATAAATTAACTGTAATTGTACGAAGGTTCACATCGCTGATCATAATACTCGGAAGTAACAGATCATTCCATGTCCAAAGGAAAAACAAAATGCCAATTGTCACTGTTGTGGATTTTACCAGTGGCAAAATAATCTGCACCATTGTTCTGAAAGGTCCCGCACCGTCAATTGCAGCAGCCTCTTCCAACTCTCTTGGCACACTCTTCAGAAAACCGACATATGTCATAACACCAAACGATGTATAAAACCCACTATAAAATATAATCAGTCCTAAATGCGTATTAGTCAGTCCCAGTTTTGTAGATAACATAGAAATTGCAATCATAACTGCATGAAACGGAATAATCTGTCCTACTACAAACAATGTGTATAATTTGTCACCTGTCTTTTGAGGAAGATGTGAAATTCCATATGCACTCATAAAAGACACGGCACTGGCAACTATGACAGTACATACCGTCACAAACAGCGTATTGCGAAATACTGTCCAAAAGTTCATAATCCGCATTGCTTCAGAAAAATTTTCCAGATATAAACTTTTGGGAAATGAGATAAACGAGGTTAATATATCATTATTCGGTTTAAACGCATTCATGATAATAAGAAAAACCGGAAGTATAAAGATAATTCCAAGGCACAGCCACAAAATACTTTTTAAAACTACTGTTTTATTCATTCCTTCTTTTTCCACTTTACATCTGTACCTCCCTTTTTCTAGTAATCTTAAGCTGAATCAATGCAATAATACCTACCAATAAAAACAGTATTATAGATTTTGCAGAGCCATATCCCATTTTAAACGAACCAAATGCATCATTATATATATTCAGTGCAATTGTCTGTGTACTATTTGCCGGACCTCCACCAGTCAGTGATAACGGAATGTCAAATGCTTTGAAAGCTCCTGCAATTGATACAAAGAGATTAATTGTAATTGTCGGCATTAACAATGGCAATTGGATATAAATAATTTTCTTAATTCCTGTACATCCATCCAGAACAGCTGCTTCCAACACATCTTTTTGTATTGTCTGCAATCCTGTAATGTATAACATCATAAGAAAACCGGTAGACTGCCATGTTGTTACTAAAATAACTGTAAAAGCCGCAGTACCTGCATTTCCAAACCAGCTGATATTAGCCAATGCATCTACGTGCAAAATTTTGGCCAGATTTGGAATGGCTCCTGTAAAAATAAAAGACCATACAAAAGAAACCATTACACCACTGATAATATTAGGAATAAAAAATAAAGAACGTATTACGCCTTTACACCGTACATTTGAATCTAAAAAATATGCTATTACAAAGCCAATCAGATTTGACATTAAAATTGATATTACCGCCAGAATTAAAGTAAATACCACAGAATGAATGAATGTCTCGTCTCCAAGAAGCTTAGTGTAATTTCCCAGACCGACAAAATCTTTATTTCCTTTTATCAAATTCCAATTATAAAAAGATGCCGGAAGTGTTCCTAAAAGTAATGGACCTGCAAGTGCAAGAACGTATAATAACATCGACGGAATCGTAAGACCAAAATAAAACCATTTATTTTTTTACAACAATCCAACATAAAATTATCTTCCTTTCTGATAACAAAAGCTTCTGCAATATTTCTGCAGAAGCTTCTGTTACCACTTATACCTTTCCCGATTTTACTTTACTCAAGAAGCTCTGAAAATTTCGAATCTAACTGATCTAAAGTAGTATCCATATCCGTTGTTCCGGCAAAATATCCCTGAATTACCGGCCCAATCATATCACCAGCGCCGGACTCAAGCTGTGAGTATACCCATGGTTTTGTCTGGTTATTTGACATATAATTCTTATAATCTTCGAAATACTGATATTCTGTTGACATTGCAAAATCCATTGCAGGTGGTGCTGCGCCCATTGAATCAGCACTATAATGCATCCATCCGTTTTCATCTGTGTTATCGCTCAGATAATTCAAAACCTCACGCACTGCATCCAAATGTGGAGTATTCTGATTTACTGCAATACAAATTCCTACATCTACATCAAGTTTTGCATCTTCCTCATTTTCTGTAAGTGGTACTCCAAACAGACCAACCTGTAAATCCGGATTAATACTTTGTGCATTCAGAAGAGAAAATTCTCCGGTCACAATCATAGCAGCTTCACCTGATGCAAATGCATTAAAGCCTGATGTGGAATCTGCATCCATATAATTTCCACCGGAATTTTCTTTCATCATATCCATAAACTCAAATTCAAGTGAAGAATTATCATTCCTGAAACTTCCTTTTCCTGCATTCATATCTGCAACCCATGACTCATAATCTCCAACTGCGGCTCCCTGCAGACAGCTAAATAAATGATTCAATGTCCATGCATCTTTATAGGTGGCTGCAAATGGTGTAATACCACTTGCCTGAAGTTTTTCACATACTTCTTTCATTTGTGAGAATGTTTTCGGTACTTCTGTAATTCCGGCCTTTTCAAATAACTCCTGATTATAATAAACTCCCAACATTTCCACAGCCATTGGATACGCATAAATTTTTCCATCATAGCTACATGCATCTTTTACAGAATCATAAATCTTTGTTGCAAATCCTTCCTCGCTCAAATCCACAATTCTGTCTGTTGCTGCAAACTGCTGCACCTGTGCATATGGATTCAGGAAAAACATATCCGGAAGATCATTAGATGCCACCTTTGCTCCAAGATATTGGCTATAATCTCCTGATTGCATTTCAACTACAAAATTAATTTTATCCTGGCGCTTATTAAATTCATCTGCACCTTTCTGAAAATTATCTGCTGCTCCAGAAGACCACACCGCTAATTTAACAGTTTCTTTTTCGTCTGAATCCGCTTTTACAACTGTTGCTCCACTAATCATGACTGTCCCCATAGCGACTGTCATCATCAGGCTAATCATCTTTTTCCTCATAAAAACTCCTTTCTTTTACCTGCTTTGTCCTTTTGTTATTTTAGAAGTACTTCTTTTGTTAACAATATAGTACCAACCTTTGCCTTCTTTTTCCATACGTCAGATTATGACAAAACATATACATTTTTTTACCTTTACTCAAAAAAGACGCAAGCCACATTTCTGTGACTCACGCCTTTCTCTGCTCATATTTTCATCATCCAGACTTTTAACTCTATTTATGATAATTTACTCATAACAACAGACCTTACAGATGGCATCACTTTCCACAGCACTCCACAATGGTTTTCTCCACATCTTCTATCTGAAATGGTTTTGCCAGATGTGCAGTCATGCCGGCTGCGAGACATCTTTTGGCATCTTCCTCAAATGCATTTGCAGTCATTGCAATGATCGGAATTGTTTTTGCATCTGCCCTGTCCATGGCACGTATGGCTTTTGTTGCTGCAATACCATCCATAACAGGCATCATGACATCCATCAATATGGCATCAAAGGTTCCCGGAGGATTATTTTCGAAGCACTCCACGCCTGTCTGCCGTTTTTTGCAACTGTAACCTTCGCACCGTCATCTGTCAGCAGCATTTCTATGATTTCAGCATTAAGCTCATTATCCTCAGCTGCCAGCAGATGCAGTCCACGAATATCATATTTCTCTGCAATTTCCTTATCCTTTTTCTGTTCCCGGGCAATCTCAAAGGGAATGGTAATGACAAACACAGATCCAACTCCCACCTGACTTGTCACTTCAATACTTCCATTCATCTGCTCAATCAAGCCTTTAGTGATCGCCATTCCCAGACCGGTTCCCTGATAAACACTACGGGCATCTGTTTTTTCCTGTGAGAACGGATCAAAAATATGACTCAGGAACTCCGGACTCATCCCTATACCTGTATCAGAAATCGTCCATCTGTATGTACAGATTCCATCATGTACATCTGCAGCCTCCATTACCGTAGTGATCTTTCCTCCCGGCCGGTTATACTTAATACAGTTTCCATAGATGTTCAGAAAAATCTGGCGAAGATGCAGTGAGCTTCCATAGACATAAGGATAAGGGATATTCTCCTTATTTTTCTCATAAATCCACTGAATATCCTCATCTGCTGCCTTGTGAGTGATAATACTCTCAATCTCATAGACCAGATCTTTGAGACAGATATATTCATGAGTCAGAACAATATGACCTTCCTCTATTTTACTCATCTGCAGAACATCATTGATAAGGGAAAGCAAATAATCCGCTGCTATCTTCATCTTTTTATGATTTTCCTGTATCAGTTCCTTATCCTCAAAATGAGTCTCGTCAATCTTTAACAGACCAATAATACCATTCAGAGGTGTCCTGATATCATGCTCATTCGGCTGAGGAAATTCGTTTTTGCCCTGCTCTCGGCACGCATCTCATTGAATGCTGCCTGAAGGCGCGCCTGTTCCTGCTCATCCCGTTCATGTCTCTGTGTGGTATCCTGAAGCAGAATGATCGCATAGATCATAGGCACCTCAGCAAGAATTTCTGTATCAAACACCACCATCCTGGTCATAAGAACTGTTTTCTGTACCCAGCGGATACTTCCATCATCTTCGCGGGCACAATATTCCACAGACATATTGGTTTCTCCGTTCTCAAACCTCTTACGAAGCTTTTCGCAATTATCTGTCATACAGTAACCGGCAATTGTTTCCTGAGTAATTTTTTTCTCATATTCCCAGCAATAATCCTGATAAGAACATGGAAGCGGGTAGTCCATAAAAAGTTCCCGGCTCTTCTGTTCTTTTCCATTCAATACGATTCTTCTTTCCAGAACATCCTTTGTCAGATTTACTGTATAGATCACATCTGACAATTCCAGAAGCGCATCCACATAGCTGTCATTTTCCAGGATTGACTGTTTCAGTTGTTCATAATAGAGCTGAAGCTGCTCTTTTGCACCTGTCTGACCTTCAGAAGTCTTTCGGATGGTTTCAAATGCCAGAAGAAAATGATGCAGCTTTTTGTCCTCATCCCAGTCCACCGGAATCAGTGTCAGGCGGTTATATGCCCCCTGTTTTCCGATATTATACTCATATTCCAGCACGTCTTCCTTCGTATGCATCTTCTTTTGAAGCTCCGAAATCTGCAGCCCTTCGCGGATATCTGCCTGACAGGACTTTTCAATCTGTTCCTCTATGATCTGTTCCACAGCACCGGAATATGCACCATCAGAGGCCAGGAAAAAATTCTCACTGGAACGGATTGCCCGATAAGTATCCATCCTGGCATCACAGTACAGACAATCCGAGAAATTACTGCCATGCTGATTAAGCAGCTTTAACAGCTGATATCCCTGATGCTTTTCTGCAGCAGCTTCTTCCCTTTTTACATGATTCTTATTGATATACATGTTTTTGTCTGCGCAATTAAACAGTTCTCTCATTGTACTTCCGGGAAAATCGCCGGCCAGTGCAAAGCCTGCTGCATAGCTCAGGGGAGTATCCGGATACACTTTGGATTCCTCTCTCATATCTCTGCGCACCTTTTCAAGGCACTGTGTCATCTGTTCCCTGTCCAGTCCATGGGTAACTGCAAGAAACTCATCTCCACCTGCTCTTCCCACAAACTGCTCTGCCGGCATGGAAGCCCGCAGGCAGATGGCAAATCTACGGATATAGGCATCACCGGCTTCATGACCTCTGCTGTCATTAATACGCCGGAGATTATTAAGATCAAAACTGCAGACACCGGTATCTGCATCCGGTTCTTCCTCACTCAGTAATTCTTCACATTTATTTTTGTTCGGAAGTCCCGTCGCATCATCCAGATATACCTTTCGCTGCAGCAGGCGGTTCATTGCAGCATATTGTATTGCTTTGATGAATTCATATCCGATCAACAGCATCAGCACAACAATATCTGCTGTGATATATTTCTCAAGCAATGATAAGGATGTGGCTTTTTTCTGCGAATATTTTTCAGCCAGGCCTGTTGCTTCATCGCAGATCACAAAAAACTCCTCACTTTCCGGAATAATATCTGTGTTTCTGGCTCCTTTGAACCTCACAAGATAAATTTTCTTATACAGGTCAGAGAATTTATCATCCAGTTCCTGCATTTTATTCTGAAAATCAACATCATTGAGACGTACAAGATTTAATTCATCATTTCCATTTCGCAAACCGTCAATAAAAGTTCTTATATCATGGATCATCTCATTTTCCTGCTGCATGGAAAGCTCCAGTTTTATGAGTCTCTGTGTCTCTCCCCTGACTAAACCGGTATAATTTACAATACGGGCCGTTCCCTGAATATCTGAGACAATTCCCATCATTATGATAATAAGGATAGCCATAATAACTGCCAGAACACCAATACTGACCTGAATAATACTTGATTTCTTTTTCTTATTCTTTACTTCGGACATGGCCCTCCCCCTTTTGTTTTATTTTGGAAAAATACTTTCCGCATTCTAACTATTTTACCGTACTTTTTCCGTTATGCCTACCACAAATTTATTAATACTATATCGATTCCATAAAATAATGCTACCTTTTCGGAACCATATGGTTCTGTATAGTTGCAGTAATGCATATTAATTAAGAGGCTTGCTATAAATTTCCAAACAGGCATCAAAAACACCCGGCAAAATTACTTTTCATAATCTGCCGGGTGTTCTCTTTCGCCCTCTCTGTATAGATTATTGATAATGTCTTCCAGACGGTCGAAGTTATATTTTTCTTTTTCAGTTTTTTATTTGACTGCTCCGGTAATACCTTCTGCAAACTGTTTCTGTAATACAAAGAATACGATCATTGTAGGAATAGAACAGAACAATACACCGCACATCAGCATACCATAATCTGTCACATAACCTGTGATCAGGTTGGCGATCAGCATTGGCATGGTCATTGCCTTGTTGTCTGTCATGATTACCTTTGGCCACAGATAAGAGTTCCATGCATTCATAAAGGTAATAACAGCAGCCGCTGCATATGTAGATTTCATTGTAGGAATGAACATCTGGAAGAAAATCCTTACTTCATTGAGTCCGTCAATACGTGCAGCTTCAATAATATCAACCGGGAATGATCTGGCATTCTGACGGAACATCATGATCATAAACGGCGTGGAAATAATCGGAAGGATAAAACCTACTGCTGTATTCAAAAGTCCTGCCTTGGAGAACATTTTGAATAACGGAACCATAGTTGCAACCTGCGGAACCATCATAGCCAGAAGCAGGATTGAAAATACTCTGTCTTTCCACTTATCATGGTAAACTTCAAATCCGTAACCTGCGATAGAGCAGATCAGAAGACAGATCACTGTAGTAAGGATTGCATAAAAGAAGGAGTTTCCAAGTGCTCTCCACAGTGCTGCTGGGATGTAAGATTACGGAAGTTTTCCATAAAATGGCTTCCCGGAATAATTCGTCCACGTGATACATCTGTGGATGTATTAGTTGCAGCTGAAATCATCCAGTATAACGGGAATACTGAAATAAATGACACGATGATCAGAAAAATATAGGTTGGAATCAATCTTCTCTGAATGGCTGATTTGTTTTTCTTAGTCACGTGTATCACCTACTTTCAAATTAATAAATGCAAGTACAGCTACCATAATGAATATGATAAATGACATTGCTGCTGCATATCCAAAGTTTGGTACGTTAATAAAACATGTATTGTAAATATAGTGGGACATTGTGATTGTTGAGTTTGCCGGTCCACCCTTTGTCAGGTTGACAGACTCATCGAACAGCTGCAGTGTACCATTAATTGACATGATAAATGTCATGATAATTGTCGGTTTCAGAAGCGGAACAGTAATCTTCCAGAAAGTCTTCCAGCCATTGGCGCCATCAATCTTTGCTGCTTCATATACAGAATATTCAATATTCTGAAGTCCTGCCAGATAGAATACCATATTATATCCTGTCCATCTCCAGATCAGCGCAAGGATAATTACAATCTTGGCACTGGCGGAATTCCCCAGGAAATTATAGCCGGTAGATAAGATTCCAAGTTTGATCAGAATACTGTTGATCAGACCATCTGTAGCAAACATGGAACGGAAGATCAATGAATAGGATACCAGGGATGTCGCACATGGAAGAAATACACAAGTACGGAAAAATCCCTTAAATTTCAAATCTTTGTTATTCAGAAGCTGTGCCAGAAGAATTGCCAGTATCAGCATGATCGGCACCTGAATGATCAGATACAGGAATGTATTTGCAATAGACTGCTGAAATACCTTGTCTGCCAGAATACGTTTATAGTTGCTGAAGATCGGATCTGCAAATCTCATATTTGCTCCGGCTCCGGTCTGCAGGGAAATGATAAATGCACGTATCATTGGATAAAAGCTCATGATCGCGATCATGATAGTTGCAGGAGCCAGGAACGTCCATCCTGCTGCCCTCTGCTTGCCAAGCAGAGACATACCTTTTTTCTTAGAATTCACGTGAACTCCTCCTTTCAAAAAACTCTGTAACTGTTCAGCATTTTGCCGGACAATTACCAACTCTTTGCAGTAAGATGGGGGACTGCTGGCAGTCCCCCGCACTTACCTGTTTTCATTCACTTAATCACTGTCTACAGATTGCTTCACAGTTTCACTGTTCCCGCAATCCTGACATCATCTGATCCTGCGATCAGAATTTATTCAGTCATCTTGAATGCCAGAGTATCCTGAGCTTCCTGAAGGGCATCTTCTACAGGTGTGCCGTTTACGATATTTACAACTGCTGTGTTGACGCATTCTCTTGATTCATAATGATACGGTGTTTTTGTGAACTCCGGAATATGAGAAGAGTATTCTACAATTGTGGAGAAGATTGGCTGTCCACCAAAGAATTCATTTGGCTCGTTGTAAACCTTAGATTCACCTGCCGGCAGATAACAGGAGATTGCACCTGCTTCCGGAAGGATTGTATCATAGAACTCTGTGCTGGAACCAAATGTACTTGCAAGGAAATCTTCTGCAAGTTCTACATTCTGGCAGTTGGATGTAACATACCAGGAAGATCCACCATTGTTTGCATAGTTTGTAGCTGTATCAACATCGTCTACTTTAGGCATTGTTGTGATCTGCCACAGACCCTTCTGATCTTCTGTAGACATCAGAGTAGCTGTGATCCAGTTACCATTTACAATACCTGCTGCCTCACCGCCTGTAATAGTAGCGATATATTCATCCCAGTTATTTACAAGTTTAACAACGTCATTCTTAACCAGATCTACATAAAGATTGATGCATTTCTCTGCAACTTCATTGCCTACGATGTAGCTTCGCCATCTTCGTTTACGAAGTTAGCTCCGCAGGACTGCATCATCATCATCAGAGTATCGCCACCTGTAGCTTCACTTGTAAGAAGATATTTTCCGGTTTTTTCATGAACATCTTTACCGATTTCCATGAACTTGGACCATGTGATATCTGTCAGATCATCAATAGTATATCCTGCCTCGTCAAGGATATCTGTACGATAGCATGCAATAACAGCACCATTATCAAACGGAACACCATAGTGTGTATCATCTACCATGGAATAGGACTGTTTCAGTTTACCAAAATCATCCCAGTTAATGTTGATATCTTTCAGATCTGTGAATGCATCCGGATAGCTCTTCAGATATTTCTGATAGCTGTTGTCCTGCATAAGAACGATATCAGGAAGTGTGCTGTAATCGCCTGCATTTGCTGCTGTTGTCAGTTTAGTCTGGCAGTCATCAGAAGATGTCTCTACGATATCTACAGAAAATCCCTCATGATCTTTTGCATACTGATCTGCTGCGATCTGCATGGATTTGATGTTGAAGTTCTGATCCCACGCCCATACAGTTAACTTGTTGTCATCATCAGATTTCGCAAAAACAGCTGTAGCTGATCCTGCAAAGGATGCTACCATAGCACCGGTCATTAATACTGCGAGTAATTTTTTTCTCATATTTATATCCTCCTTTATTAAGCTTATTCTTTCTTCCGAATCGCTTGTAAGTTGATTATAGCATCCGATTTTCAGGTATAGTTTGCATAACCGCACACATAATGTGCAATTTCGACCATTTTATGTATTTTGCACTATTAAAAATATTTAAAAATATATTTTTTGTTCACTTTCTCATTTACTATGTTTTTACTATGTAATTTTAATAACAAAGGCCACTTTCATGGACAAAAAATATATATTTTTGTCTTTAAAAATGACCTTTGTTATTATTTCATAAATTTTCCGTTCAATTTTTGTACATATTTTACAGTTTTTAATTCATTTTATGCAAAATAGACTTTTTCAGGATATTGTGTTTTCATCGCATGAAGCAGTTCCTCATTAAGATCAAGAAGCAGTTTTATTTTGTGCCCGTCTTCCCGGATGATCATTGTATAATAAGGAGTATCTTCATCATAAGAGGTATAATCGTATTTTTTCAGCTTCTCCGTTCCACCATTCTTTTTGTACCTTGCAACACTTTCATGCCAGTGCGGTGCCACTGTCTCCAGATTACTCAGTTCCAGTATATGAGCTGTTTTGCGATACTTCTTGCCATAGATCACATCTATTTCAAACTGACCGTTTTCCATCATGTATTCATAATCCTTCTGACTGAATATATCAAAGACAAAATACAGCCCCGCAAGCAGAAATCCCGGAAGCATAAATGCCTGGGAAATCGTGATTCCCATAACCACAAAAAGCACTGCAAAAATAATCATTACCACACACAGGACTCCGGACATACTCTTTTTCTTTCTTGATACCTGCTCCACAATCTTATAGTTCATAACTTTTTTACCATCCTTCCTCTGAATGAATATCGAAATCCAAAAGCTGCTGTTCATAATTCTCCGGCCGTTTTCTCCATTCAACCGGAGTCACTCCCATTATCTGTCTGAAGTTCCGGTTAAACGTTGAATTGGTCGTGAAACCACATTTGTGCGCAATATCTGCCACCGGTATATCTGTTTTCTGCAGAAATTCACAGGCAGTATGAATCCGCACAGAATTAATATACTCCAAAGGACTTACTTTCATATGCGATGTAAATACTCTTCTGAAATGAGTTTCACTGATGTGACAGATTTTCGCCAGGTCCTCAATCCGAATGTCCTCCATATAGTGATAAGAAACAAAATCCAGTACACGGGTGATCATATTTGTAAGTTTCCCTGTTTCCTCTTCCACCCTGTCTTCCGGTGAAACCCGGTTCAGTCTGGCAATTTCTACTAGTAATGCCGCAAGAACTCCACTGGATTCTTCAATATAAAATTCTTCTCCCTCACGCATGATATTCATGATCTTAAGAATTTTTGCAGCTATAGAGGGGGACTCATTCTCTTTCAGAAATAAAGCCTTAGAATATATTCTCTGAATCATTTTTTCAGCCTTTACCGGATTGTTCAGAAATTTTTTCATGAAACCTTCCACATCTATGAAAAGATACTCCCATTTACTGACCGTACCCAGATCACTGTTAGTCGTATGAGCATAATTGGTGGAATCACCGTAAATTCTCTTCCCGAAAACCGCATTTTAGCCTCACCAAACGCCATAACTCCATCCCCTTCGTAACAGAAACCAATCTCCAGATAATTATGAAAATGAAGATAATCCACATCATTTCCATAATTCTGAACCCACTTCTGCCCCAGAAGAGCCAGGATCGGACTTCCGGCAGGCATCTGGTAATAGCGGAATTCCATCTTCGGTTTTTTTCTCTTCTTTGCCATACAGTCACCTCATTTTCTGTTCTGTATTTTCACAATATGATTCTACCAGTTTTTTATATATTTTTCGATATTTTTGTACATTTTTCAATAAAAACATACAAATACCTGGCAGACTACTTTTTATAATCTGCCAGGTATCCCTTTTCCATATCTGTTGTTATCAATCATTTTATGGGCTGGATCTGAATAATTTTGACTGATAACAGTTCTATACATACCTCTGGTATCACTTTATTTTTTTCATGATTGTGATTTTCTTCTGATTCCACACTGGATTGCATTTGTCGGACAGACTTTTCGGCATCTGCCGCAGCGGATACATTCCGGACTGTTGGAGTTTTCCACAGGGTCTACGATCATCTGGCATGCTTTTGCACATTTTCCGCATTTTATACACTTATCTTTATCCACTCTGTATTTATACAGGGACACAGGATTAAATACGGAATAAAGTGCTCCCAAGGGACAGATATATTTACAAAACGGACGGTAGATTAAAATGGAAAGAATGATTGTTATGACAAGGATCACATTCTTCCATATGTACAGCCAGCCCAGTGCACTGCGCATGGATTTATTCAGAAGTACCAGTGGCAGTCCGCCCTCCAGTGTTCCTGCCGGGCAGATTAGTTTGCAGAAATAGGGTGCACCCTGTCCCATAATATCCACCAGAAACAATGGAAGCAGAATTACAAATACTGCGAAAATCACATATTTCAGCTTACGAAGCAGCTTGTCGCCTTTGAATGTGCGGATTTTCTTAGGAAATGGAATCTTATTCAGCAGATCCTGAATCAATCCGAAGGGACAGAGAAAACCGCAGATCAGCCTTCCCACCATAGCTCCGATGAAGATAAGAAATCCCACCACATAATAAGCCATTTTGAAATTCCAGCTCCCTATCACAGCCTGAAGAGAACCGATAGGACAGGCACCAACAGCACCGGGGCAGGAATAGCAGTTCAGGCCCGGAACACAGGCATTTTTCAATTTGCCTGTGTAAATTTTGCCTGTGACAAAGCCGGTAACATGACTGTTTGTAATGAACGCCCACAGTGCCTGGATTCCGTGGCGGGGCCACTCATTGATCTTCATATTTTTTGTGTTTTGTTTCTTATTACTTTTGTTATCGCTGTTCTTTTTGTTACTCATTTATCCTATTCCTACACATTCCATACAGATATTAATGGCTTTTGTAAACACCACTGCCAGCTCTCCGCGGAAAATCCCATATCCCATAAAGCAGACTCCCACAAGCATAAGAATCACAGCCGGCCATTTACTGTTCCATATTTTGCTGGTTTTTAATTTTATTCATTTATTTTCCCTCTGTTGACATTCTCCAACTCTTTTTCCACGATTTCTTTCCACTCGTCCAGACTGTGGCTTCCAGAGTAGGTCTCACCTACAATATTTCCGTTTTTGTCAACAAAGAAGGTTTCCGGGAAAGCAGAGATTCCATTGAGACGTCCGTTCATCATTCCGGAATCCGGGATCAGGAATGGATAGGATGCCTTTGTTTTCTCCTGAAGTACCTGAGCCTTTTTCACTGCTTCCTCATCCTGCTTTCCATCACTGCCTACTGTATCCAGTGTCACGCCTACTACTCCCACACCTTTATCCTTCATCTCCTGATAAAGTTTCTCCAGATCAGGAATCTCATTGACACATGGAGAACACCAGGTGGTGAAAATATTTACCATAGTCAGATCATATTTGCTAAAGATATCCTGTGTGTAAGTTTTTCCATCAACTCCTGTTGTTTCAAATTTACCTACATTTGTTCCTTCAGTCGCCTCTGTACTATCAGAAGTATCCTGTGGCTGGTCAAATGCAGAGAGCATCTGGAAAGGAGTCATTTCTGTAAGTGTTACCTCAATCCCCTCCACGTCCTTTAACAGATCTGCATCCGCATCCTTGTTTGTGCTGAGATAATATTTATATTTGCCATCACTGCTGGTACCCAGTTCTTTATGCTCTGTGCAGCCGGTAATCCTATCCAGATCTTTCTGGGATTCCTCATCATACATTCCGATCACACCTACTCTGCTGAGACTTTTCAGCCAATCGTCATATCCGGTGCCCATCTTATCCACCTCTGCATCCTTCTGCTCATCTGTCAGGGTGCACCAGCTTGCTGTAGCATATGTGACTGCATCTGCATTGTCATTCCATCTCTCATCTGTAAACATGGAAATGTTCTTCTTCTCCATCTGCTCTTTCAGATCTTTGGAAATCCCTAATTTCATTCCAAGGAATGGATATTCATAAGTATCCTGTGCCGGCTGAGCAATCTCTGACGGTTTGAAAGATCCTGCGATCAAGCCCTCGGAAGCTGCCACACTGCCATCTTCTGCTGCCTGAGCATCCTTTCCATCCATCTGAACCGCACCTGCACCGGCTTCCTCTGCAGGCACTGAAAGAGTTTCCTCTGCATGTGCAGTTACAATACCTCCCATAGATGTCACACTTAATACACCTGCTGCAAAAATCGCCATTAATCTCATTCTTCTGTTTTTCATTATAAGTAAGCTCCCTTCATTTTTTACTGTTATGATTTTTATATTACTTTTAAGCCAAGCCGATAAAAACATACACTTCTCTACCTGCTCCTAACCAAATAACTGCTTCACAGTTTAATTGGTTAATTCCTTATGTCTGTCCGCAGATTTGGATTTTGTCCCCGCATAACAGGCATCGTTTTATTGATATGCACACATTATAGCATCTGAGAAATAAAATCTGTGTTAAGAAAATAACTTTTTTCAAAATTTTATTTCATGGCCAGTCACAGACAAATCTGAAACTTGGTGACATGCTCTCGCCACTTAAATCTTACAGATTTTGAAGTGGGAGCTTCCTGCTCAATTGCCCTTCAGGGCAAAGCTAAAACAGGCTATCCCCGCGTGTCCCGCGGTTCTTTTTTATCCGGTTACGGATCTTTTCTGTGCTATTATGCACATTTTTATATATTCTTTTTCCTTCTTTCAGAATATTGACCGCCGCATTCACATCCCGGTCCATCCGGTTTCCACATTCGCATAGGTATATCCGTTCTGATAATGCCAGCTCTTTCTTCTTATGTCCGC
>ENA-OQJH01000101-OQJH01000101.1-human-gut-metagenome-genome-assembly--contig:-NODE-101-length-48529-cov-2.154498_pt1 | contig 48529 bp, 54 predicted proteins | sample MGYA00242597_ERZ504763 | MGnify/ENA primary metagenome ERZ504763 (study PRJEB26092, sample SAMD00036359) | human gut metagenome | host: Homo sapiens | study: EMG produced TPA metagenomics assembly of... | reverse complement strand
GGCCATCGGACCAATAAAGAAACCGGTAAAATTATCCTTCTTAAAGTTATCGCCTACATTAGAGAAACTCGCCTTCGACAAGTTCAAACCTCCTTTTACACCAAAGTGTATTTGCGCCTGGGCAGGCATCGCCATACCGATACATACGGCAATCATTAAAGCACCAAAAATCTTTTTCATAAATTTACGTGTTTATAATTCGGGACAAAGATATATAATTAGAATAAATAAACACAATTTATCGGTTTTTTGTTCGCTCAAAGTCGCTGTTGTTCACTTAATCCGACGCCCATACCTTTATATTTGCTCTTTTGAAGATTGAACTTACAATAGAGCATCAGTTTCATCTAACACTCACAGACTAATAAGAAGTTCTTATTAGTTCAATTTTCATCCTATTTATCATCTATAAATATTGGAAAAATGATAGTTAATCAAATTTACTTCCTAATTATCATACATAACCTTTTCAGCCAACACGTACGGCAAGTGGTCTGCTCCAATGCAAGTTCTTTTTCTAAATGCCGCATCCGGTCACATTGCTTCAACCATTTGCTCTGCAGTGCATCATACAAAAATTTAGCTCCTTTATACATGGTGATTTCCTTATCTTGTTTGCCTAAAAGTGATGCGTATATTGAACAAACTTGAGATTTATCCATGCAATATCGTTCCAACTTTTCGATATACATCAATGTAATCCCCTTTTTATTTCGGTTGATAAAATCCTGAATACTTTCATCGTCGATGATGTCGATGTCAGCTCTTTGGTAGTCCACGGTGATTTCTCTTATCTCTATCAAGACCCAAATATATTCTGTCTCGAATCCGTACTTTGCAGCCGCTTCTTCTATACTAATCCATTGTGCCATAGCGTTTGTTCTTTTATGTGTGATACAATAAGGGATGAATAATGTTTTATTCATGTATATTAGCACAACGAGCATCCACTCTTTTTGCAGTCCGCCGGATGGAGATTGGCTAGGTTAAATTGTGGGTAATTGATAACCGGCCGAATACAAGAAAGACGCAGATGCTGCTGTACCATTATCCACTTTCAAGGCTAGCTAAACCGACCAGAGAACAATGATAACAGCAGACACCCACGTCAATCGTTTATATATAACACATCTTTTACGAATATGTTGATATACATCCGTTCACGTGGAGTATCTACCGTATCATCTCCCTCTGTTTGAATTAGCTATTTCTGAAAGTGAGAGATAATACGCTTTTACTCCATATAGGAAATAAAAACCGCTTCCTGCCTGTTTCATCACGCTGATGGCTGAAAGCGTATGACAAAGATATATGTTTTTTTGAAAGGTAGCAGAAATATGGAAATAAATATAGGAAGTTCTGTATTAAAATGAATTTGATAAAATATAATCCTGTTTCTTATTTCTGATTACTGAAATCCGTCACCAATAAAAATAAATAAGCAATTTTATCTCTCATACTCTCATCAATCGTTTGAAAAGCCTTTATTCATCGGAGTTACAGGTATGAGAGTAAGTATGACAGTAAGATGAGAGTAACTTTTACTCTCACCATGCCTCGCACCAAGACAGAACCATTATCTTCTGACATACAGTACATTATCTACTATTACCAAAAGTATTAACAGCTATAGCATCAAGTATTAACTCCCTAAAATCATATATTAATAGTTCGAAAATCAGGTATTAATGCATGGGAAACAGTATAATAACACCTATATTAGTAGTGACAATAAAAGCATTATAGATAAACTTATAACCAAGCTACCATCATCTTTCTACCATTTAAGCAGTGAATGTTCGTTAAAACACGAATATAGGATTTGCTTTTTATAGCATTGTTCGTATATTTGCGAACATTAAATAAAAGAGAAACTAATGTATGGAACAGCAGGAACAGATTGCTCGTTTTGCTAAAGCGTTGGGGCATCCCACCAGAATAGCAATACTTAATTTCTTGCAAGGCAAGAAAGCTGTTATTTTGGGGACATCCACGATGAGTTGCCAATCGCTAAAGCAACCGTTTCCCAGCATCTAAAAGAATTAAAAGACGCTGGACTGATACAGGGTGAAATAGAAACGCCCAAAGTGAAATATTGCATAAACCGTGAAAACTGGGAAATAGCCAGACAGTTGTTCGCCCAATTCTTTTGCGATTGCGCTTCTAAAAAGGTGCTTGCTGTGAATAGCAGCCCCTTTTTTAGACTTATTGTTCGTTGTTTTGCGAATTACGTTTAATATATAAAATAGAAAATATGGAAATTAAAGTTTTGGGTACAGGCTGCGCAAATTGTAAAGCTCTGTACGTAACAGTAGAACAGGCTGTAAGAGATCTAAATTTAGATGCTACGTTAGTTAAAGAGGAAGATATTTTAAAGATTATGGAGTATAATATCCTTAGTTTGCCGGCATTAGTGATTGACGAAAAGATCGTTTCCGCCGGAAGAAAATTATCCTTAGCCGAAGTAAAAGAACTATTGAAACAATAACTTAGAAACACTGTACCTATGAAACATTTATTTTTGATTGCTATCAGCTTACTCCTGCTTTCTTGTAGCGGGAAGCCAAAAACAGAAAATAAACAAGAGGTTTCCGCACAAGGAGATCGTGTAGAAGTAATCTACTTTCATGGAAAACAACGGTGTGTTACCTGCCGTGCGATTGAGCAACTGACGAATGAAGTGTTGGAAGCCACTTTCAGAAATCAAATCGATAAAGGGGCAGTTGTGTATAAGGTTATAGATATTTCAGATCCGCAAAATGAAGCGATTACGGATAAATATGAGGTGACATGGTCGTCTTTGTATATAAACGGTAGGAAGGGAGGAAAAGAAACTGTTAATAACATGACTGAATTTTCTTTTGCCAACGCAAAGGGGTCACCGGACATATTCAAAGAAGGTATAAAGAACAAAATAAATGAACTGCTAAAATAACTATTATATGGATTTTCTTCAAAATCTTCTGGATAATAGTAATATCCCGGTAATAACCGCTTTCCTGCTCGGTTTGCTTACAGCCATAAGTCCTTGCCCTTTAGCTACCAATATAACTGCGATAGGCTTTATCAGTAAGGATATAGGCAACCGGAACAAGATTTTTTAGGAGGATTGCTTTATACCTTGGGGCGTGTTGTGGCTTATACGGTTTTAGGGATCATCCTGATTTCTATATTGAAAGAGGGATCAAGCATGTTTCCTTGCAAAAGGTATAAGTAAATATGGTGAGATACTAATCGCTCCGGTCTTGATATTTGTAGGGGTATTCATGCTTTTCGGAGATCGTTTGAATTTACCTAAGTTCGGATTTTCGGGAACAGGAAAGGCGGAAAAACTGAAAGGCAATTTAGGCAGCCTTTTGCTTGGAGTGCTTTTCGCTCTGGCATTTTGCCCTACCAGCGGACTGTTTTACTTCGGGATGCTTATACCGATGTCGGCAGCAGAACCGGGAGCTACCTTTTGCCTATTGTCTATGCGGTAGCCACCGGCCTGCCCGTTATTCTGGTAGCTTGGATTTTGGCGTATAGCGTTGCGGGATAGCAAATTCTACAACCGCATACAGGTATTTCAGAAATGGTTTAACAGAGTGGTCGCTGTTTTGTTTATCGCAGTCGGCATTTATTACGCATATATCAATTACTTATAAATTAAATAAAAACAGAATATGAAAAGAATCGAGATTTTTGATCCGGCAATGTGTTGTCCTACCGGATTGTGTGGCCCGAATATCAATCCTGACCTTATGAGGATTGCAGCCGTACTGGAAACCCTCAAAAGACAGGGGATCGTTGTCGAGCGTCATAATTTACGGGACGAGCCGCAGCTTTATGTCAGCAATAAAACGGTTAATGATTATTTGATGAAAGAGGGTGCGGAAGGCTTGCCAATCACCATAGTAGAGGGGGAAATCGTGGTAACAAAAGGTTATCCGACCAATAAGCAGTTGAGCGAGTGGACAGGCATTCAGTTAGACATTATTCCAATTATCAACCAATGAGATTATGAAGAATTTCAATTTATCAGACATACAGTTAACAAAGTATTTGTTTTTTACAGGTAAAGGCGGTGTAGGAAAAACTTCTATCGCTTGCGCTACGGCCGTAGGTCTTGCGGATCTTGGCAAAAAGATATTATTGATAAGTACAGATCCAGCCTCTAATTTGCAAGATGTGTTTGGGCAGGAACTGAACGGGCATGGTACGAATATCTCCGAAGTGCCCGGCCTGACGGTCGTAAATCTTGATCCGGAAAAAGCAGCCGCAGAATACCGGGAAAGCGTAATCTCCTTATCGTGGGAAATTGCCGGAAGGTGTGATCCGGAATATGGAAGAACAACTGTCCGGATCTTGCACGGTAGAGATTGCAGCGTTCAATGAGTTTTCGGATTTTATCACCGATAAAACCAAAGAAAAAGAATACGATTATATCATTTTTGATACAGCGCCAACGGGACACACCCTAAGAATGTTACAATTACCATCCGCTTGGAGTACGTTTATCAGTGAAAGTACGCATGGCGCATCCTGCTTAGGCCAGCTGTCGGGACTGGAAGAAAAAAAGGCATTTATAAACAGGCTGTAAATACCTTGTCCGATGAAAAAGCAACCAGCCTGATACTAGTTGCCCGCCCGGATCTTGCTCCATTAAAGGAGGCTGCACGCTCTTCTCACGAGTTGAATTTGCTTGGCATAAAAAACCAGGTACTTGTCATAAACGGAGTGTTACAACAAGCCGATGATAACGACAAAGTTTCCAAGTTATTAAGCGAAAAACAAACTTCGGCTTTACAGAACATTCCGGAGGAGTTGAAAGATTATCCGGCATATAGCGTTCCGTTACGTTCCTACAATTTATCAACTATAGAAAATATCCGGAAAATGTTATCGAGCGATAACCTTATTTCGGGAGGTGATTACAAGCCTTTGCAGGGTGAAAAGAATCTGGATGATTTGGTAAATGACCTTTTTTCTTCCGGCAAACGGGTTATTTTTACAATGGGAAAAGGGGGCGTAGGAAAAACGACTGTTGCAACCAATATCGCCCTAAAGCTAAAAGCACTTGGCGCAAAAGTGCATTTGACAACAACAGACCCGGCCAATCATTTGAATTATGAACTTGTAATAAAAGCAGGGATCGACGTTAGTAAAATTGACGAAGCGGAGGTTCTGGAGGCTTATAAAAACGAGGTAAGGGCAAAAGCCAGGGAAAACCAAATGACGGCCGAAGATATGGAATATATTGAGGAAGATCTGCGTTCCCCTTGCACACAGGAAATAGCTGTATTCAAGGCATTTGCGATATAGTGGAAAAGGCTGATACGGAAATTGTAGTAATAGACACAGCACCAACCGGACATACTTTGTTATTGTTGGATGCAACGCAAAGTTATCACAAGGAGGTAGAACGGACGCAGGGAGAAATCAAGGGAGCAGTGGCAAACCTGTTGCCACGTTTGCGCAATCCCAAAGAAACGGAGGTTGTCATCGTAACACTTCCGGAAACAACCCCTGTTTTTGAGGCGGAACGTTTATTGCAAGATTTACAACGGGCAGGCATCAAGAACAAATGGTGGGTGATAAACTCCTGTTTATCTCTGGTTGATACCCAAAACCCATTTTTAAAGGCCAAAGCACAAAGTGAGTTGCCATGGATCGACAGAGTAAAGAAATTATCAGACAGTAATACCGCGTTAATCGCATGGAGAGCAAAATAAAAAGAGAGTGATTATGAAACAACTTGCTTTTTTAGACCGTTATTTGACGGTATGGATTTTCTTAGCAATGTTTATCGGTGTAGGATTGGGTTACCTATATCCCGGCATCGTAGACTTTTGGAGTCATTTTGAAGTCGGAACGACGAATATACCCTTGGCAATAGGGCTTATCCTGATGATGTATCCACCTTTGGCAAAGGTGAAATATGAAGAATTAGGCAACGTATTCAAAGATAAGAAAATCCTGACCGTATCACTTCTGTTGAATTGGTTGGTAGGGCCGATACTGATGTTCGCTCTCTCAATCATCTTCCTGCATAATTATCCCGAATATATGTACGGATTGATTATGATAGGTCTTGCACGATGTATCGCCATGGTACTGGTTTGGAGCGAACTTGCAGGAGGAAGCAACGAATATACGGCCGGACTGGTCGCTTTTAACAGCATCTTTCAGGTCCTTTTCTTTTCTGTATATGCTTATTTCTTCTTATCTGTGTTCCCTGAATGGGTGGGAATGGAAACAACCGACGCCGTTCAACAAATCACGATGTCCGAGATTGCGAAAAGTGTAGGCATTTATTTAGGAATACCGTTTGTTCTTGGATTTCTGACACGCTTAGTCTTGGTTAAGAATAAAGGCATGGATTGGTATTACCAGAAATTTATCCCTAAAATTAGCCCGGTTACATTGTTGGCCTTGCTGTTTACAATCGTGATAATGTTCTCTTACAAGGGAGAATATATCATAAAATTGCCGTATGATGTGATGATAATAGCAGTACCGTTGGTGTTGTACTTTGGAATCATGTTTTTGTTTCCTTTTTTATTACCCGAAAAATGGGAACGGATTACCCAAAAGCCGCATCCGTATCATTTACGGCTACCGGAAATAATTTTGAATTGGCTATTGCTGTGGCTATTGCCGTTTTCGGTATCAGTTCGGGAGAGGCTTTCGCCGCGGTAATCGGGCCACTGGTAGAAGTACCCGTATTGATACTATTAGTAAGATATGCGTTAAAGATGCGCCGCAAATTTAAAGCAAAGAACTAGAAACTACAGTTCCGAGGCGGGAAACTACAGTTTCCAAGGCAAGAAACGCCAGTTCCCAAGGCGGGAAACGACAGTATCTAAGGCAGGAAACGAGAGTACCTAAGGCAGGAAACTGAAGTTTCCATATAGAGTTATTATAACTCTCCCGTAAGGATAACTAGAACTTCCCATAGCTTTGCATAAAGAAATCAAGGACTTTTCTTTAGTTATATTATACGTTGCAGATACTTTATCTGCAACGTATCTGCAACAGGTATCTGCAACGCTCCAACTGCCTATTTACTAATACATTACAAGCGTTTTGTTGCAGGTGGCAGATACTTTGATGTTTTTTAAACTTTATGGGAGAAGATATTTCATTCCTTTTCCACTCGTTCCCAATCTACCAAATGATATAATTACATTTATACTCATTTTCTACTCGCCACCATTTGAATGGCACAATAATCTATATCAGCATAAAAGTACAGCTTTTCTTTTACAGCCCGCTATACACTAACTCTTTTTTATGACACAAGAGAAGAAAACCGCTGTATGTCCCGTTCATATTTAATCAAAATCGCCGGAACAGATCAATGATCTGCCCGGCGATTTCCCTATTGAATCGATTCCCACTTACTATCTATCAACGGTTGGGATGAATATCCAGTTTGACTGGTTTTATCATATTTTCAGGTTCCAGAATGGTATCCAAATCTTTCTTGGAAAGGATATTATGTTCCAAAACAAGTTCATACACTCCCTTTCCTGTTTCCAATGCTTCTTTAGCTATCTTGGTAGAATTTTTATAACCAATCACCGGATTCAGGGCTGTCACTACGCCAATGCTGTTGTGCACATCTCTCCGGCATTTTTCTTCATTGGCTGTTATGCCGTCGATACATAACGTACGCAAGGTATCGAAGCCATTCATCAACAAGTCGGCAGACTCGAAACAACATTGCGCCATCACCGGCTCCATCGCATTCAGCTCCATTTGAGCGGCTTCGCCACTCATGGCCACACAAAGATCATTTCCTATCACCTTATAAGCCACCTGGTTCATCACTTCAGGAATCACCGGGTTCACTTTTCCCGGCATGATGGATGAACCCGGTTGCATAGCCGGCAGATTGATTTCGCCCAATCCGCAACGCGGACCGGAAGCCAGCAATCGCAAGTCATTGCATATCTTATTCATTTTGACAGCTATACGCCTCATCGCTCCCGAATAACCTACCATGCAGGAAGTATCCGAAGTGGCTCCTACCAAATCATCGGCAAGCTTTATATCCAGTCCCGTAATCTTGCGCAAAGCGGCAATACACTTTTCCGCATATTCCGGTTCGGCGGTGATTCCGGTTCCGATGGCCGTGGCTCCCATGTTGACTGTCAGAAAGTCTTGCGCGGCAAAATCAAGATTCTTCACTTCATGTTCAAGAATACTCGCAAACCCGTTGAAGGTCTGTCCGAGAGTCATCGGTACGGCATCTTCCAGTTGAGTACGTCCCATTTTGATGATATGCGCAAACTCACTTCCTTTCTTCCGGAAAGCCTCTATCAACACCTCGAAATGCTTAACTAATTTCAAATGAGTGTAATAGAGTCCAATGTGGATAGCGGTGGGATAAGCATCGTTGGTAGATTGCGAGCGGTTGACATGATCGTTAGGCGAACAGTATTGATACTCTCCGCGCTGATGCCCCATCAATTCCAATGCCCGGTTGGCAACCACTTCATTGATATTCATGTTCGTGGTAGTACCCGCTCCTCCCTGAATCATATCTACGGGGAACTGTTCGTGATGCTTTCCTTCAAGTATTTCTTTACAAGCTCTCAAGATAGCATCCGTTTGTTCTTCGGTTAATAAGTCCAGTTCGCGGTTGGCAACGGCGGCTCCCATCTTTGTGATAGCCAATGCCTGGATAAACAAAGGGTACTCATTTAAATGAAACTTACTGATGCGTAAGTTTCGATACCGCGGAGCTCTGTACTCCGTACAGTGCACTTTCCGGCACTTCACGACTACCTATCAGGTCACTCTCCGTACGAGTTTTTTTGATAAATTTTGTTCCATATCGGTTGTTTTATAATAATAACAGTTTCGTTAGTTCTTATAATAACCAATGAGTTTAGTTATTGTTTTAATAAATATGCAAAAACTATTCAAAGACTTTTTTGTTGTTAATACAAGAAAAAGAAAATACAAAGAGAGAAATCACTTATCTTTGTTGGGAACTTAAAACAGCATCTTATGATATTACAATTAGCATTTGTTCTGACAGCTATTATTATTGGCGCACGCTGGGAGGTAGTCGGCCTCGGCGTGATGGGAGGAGTTGGATTGGCTATACTTACGTTCGTTTTTGGTTTACAACCCACCGCGCTCCTATCGACGTAATGTTAATGATTGCCGCAGTGATTTCGGCTGCTTCCTGTATGCAAGCGGCCGGCGGACTGGACTATATGGTGAAACTGGCAGAACATTTGCTTCGTAAGAATCCTTCACACGTCACCTTGCTTAGTCCGCTGGTGACTTACCTGTTTACTTTTGTAGCCGGAACGGGACACGTCGCCTATTCTGTGTTGCCGGTCATCGCGGAGGTTGCCACCGAAACCAAAATCCGTCCGGAACGTCCGTTAGGTATTGCCGTCATTGCTTCCCAACAGGCCATTACAGCAAGTCCGATTTCCGCGGCTACCGTAGCACTTCTCGGACTCTTAGCCGGATTCGATATTACCCTGTTCGACATTCTCAAAATTACGATTCCCGCTACCATTGTCGGCGTGTTGGTCGGTGCTTTATTCTCTATGAAGTCGGTAAAGATTGGTGGAAGACCCCGAATATCAGAAACGTCTGAAAGAAGGATTATTCAACAATAAAAAGATAGAGATTAAAGATGTGAAGAACAAACGTTCCGCTATGATTTCCGTCCTTATCTTTATATTGGCAACTGCATTTATCGTACTCTTCGGTTCTTTTGAAGGAATGCGCCCCAGTTTCCTGATCGACGGGGAAATAGTTACATTGGGAATGTCTTCCATCATCGAAATCGTGATGTTATCGGCTGCGCCATCATCCTGTTAGTAACCAAGACTGACGGAATCAAAGCAACGCAAGGTTCCGTATTTCCGGCAGGTATGCAGGCAGTGATTGCCATCTTCGGTATTGCTGGATGGGAGATACCTTCCTTCAGGGAAATATGGGACAGCTGACTCTTTCTATTGAAGGAATCGTGCAACAAATGCCGTGGCTGTTTGGTGTCGCACTGTTTGTGATGTCTATTCTATTATACAGCCAGGCTGCCACAGTTCGGGCACTCGTGCCTCTGGGCATTGCGTTGGGGATTTCGCCTTATATGCTGATCGCCCTATTCCCGGCAGTAAACGGATATTTCTTTATTCCGAATTACCCCACCGTAGTGGCCGCCATCAATTTCGACCGTACCGGGACAACAAAAATCGGCAAGTATGTGTTGAATCATTCGTTCATGATGCCCGGCTTGGTATCGACGATTGTTGCCATTGCCCTGGGACTGCTCTTTATACAAATATTTTAATATACATATATTATTAACCTAAACATCATTCAGTTATGAAACAATTCAAAAGCTTTGGACTGGTAGTAATCACACTACTATTTTCTGCAACAATGGCATTTGCCGCAAAACCGAACATTCATATCCTTGCCACCGGAGGAACGATTGCAGGCACAGGAAGTTCAGCTACCGGAACCAGCTACACAGCAGGACAAGTTGCCATCGGCGCACTACTCGATGCCGTGCCCGAAATTAAGGACATCGCCAACGTGACCGGAGAACAGATTGTCAAAATCGGTTCGCAGGACATGAACGACCAGGTTTGGCTGACGCTTGCCAAGAAAATAAACGAACTATTGAAACGCCCGGACATCGACGGCATCGTGATTACTCACGGAACCGATACGATGGAAGAAACGGCCTATTTCCTGAACCTCACCGTTAAAAGCAACAAACCGGTGGTACTGGTAGGTGCCATGCGTCCGTCTACTGCTCTAAGTGCCGACGGCCCGTTGAATCTCTACAACGCCGTAGTTACCGCCGCCGCAAAAGAATCCAAAGACAAAGGAGTACTGGTTGCCATGAACGGACTGATCCTTGGAGCACAGAGTACGGTTAAAATGAACACGGTCGACGTGCAAACTTTCCAGCTCCCAACTCCGGCGCGCTAGGTTATGTGTTGAACGGAAAAGTATTCTATAATCAGGTGACGCTAAAAAAACATACCACCCAATCCGTTTCGAATGTTACTCATCTGAACGCACTTCCTAAAGTAGGTATCGTATACAGCTATTCCAACATCGAAGCAGATATGGTCACTCCGATGCTCAACAACGGCTATAAAGGCATTATCCATGCAGGAGTAGGAAATGGGAATATCCATCAGAATATCTTCCCGGTACTGACAGACGCCCGTCAGAAAGGAATCCTTGTGGTTCGTTCTTCCCGTGTCCCGACAGGTCCTACCACGCTGGATGCAGAGGTAGACGACGCCAAGTATCAGTTTGTAGCTTCACAGGAACTGAATCCGCAGAAATCACGCGTTTTGTTAATGCTTGCACTAACCAAAACAACTGACTGGAAACAAATTCAGCAATATTTTAACGAATACTAAAAGCCTGACCTACTTATGAAAAAATGGATATTTATGTTGCTCCTCGCGGGCAGCATACAGGGAGTATATGCTCAAAAAACGGAGAAGAAGGATAAATTCAACCCGAACACTCCCCTATTTGAAGAACTGACAGACGTGAAAAAGAAGACAGATAAGTTCAATCTTTATCTGAATATGCAAGGAAGCTTTGACGCTCATTTCCAAAATGGTTTTCAGGAAGGTGACTTCAATATGCACCAGCTCCGTATCGAAGCCAAAGGAAATATCAACAACTGGCTTTCTTACCGCTATCGTCAACGCCTCAACCGCTCGAACGATGCAAACGGTATGATTGACAATCTGCCGACTTCTATCGACTATGCCGGAATCGGTATCAAACTGAATGACCAGTTCAGCCTCTTCGCAGGAAAGCAATGTGCCGCATACGGTGGTATCGAGTTCGACCTCAACCCGATCGACATCTATCAGTACAGCGATATGATCGACTATATGAGTAACTTTATGACCGGACTGAATGTAGGTATAACATTACTCCCGAACAACAACTTAACCTGCAAATACTGAACAGCCGCAACAGTTCGTTCGACAGCACTTACGGAATCACGGAAGATGCCGAAGGAAATCTTCCCGATCTGAAATCCGGCAAAATGCCGCTGGTTTATACTTTGAACTGGAATGGTAATTTCAATAACGTATTCAAGACCCGTTGGTCGGCTTCTGTCATGAACGAGGCCAAAAGTCACAATATGTATTATTATGCTTTAGGTAACGAATTGAATCTCGGCAAATGGAATGCTTTTGTCGATTTCATGTATTCAAAAGAGGACATTGACCGCAAAGGTATTATTACCAGTATCGTAGGCCGTCCGGGCGGGCATAACGCTTTTGATGCTAACTATCTTTCGGTTGTTGCCAAATGTAATTACCGCTTTCTTCCGAAATGGAATGTTTTTGTGAAGGGTATGTACGAGACGGCTTCCGTAGGCAAGGCGTCCGAGGGAATAGAGAAGGGAAATTACCGTACTTCCTGGGGATATCTGGGCGGTATCGAATATTACCCGATGGAAACCAATCTGCACTTCTTTGTTACCTACGTGGGACGTTCGTATGATTTCACTTCCCGCGCCAAGGTGCTGGGACAGGAGAATTATAGTACTAACCGTATTTCTGTAGGATTTATCTGGCAGATGCCTGTATTCTAATTCTAAAGCAAGAAACCGGGCTGACAATAAAAAAATACCCGATAGCTTCTTACAACAGTTATCGGGTATTCTTATATGTTCGGTCTTTTTAAATCAGAACCCAGGTATCTGCTCCGGCCCATTCAGGCATATGCACAGCATCCCCACTGGGGAAAGACAGTCTATTCAACTGCTTCACGGAAGCACAGATAAGCCGTCTCATCAATTCTGGCAAGAGAGACTGACATTCTTTTGTGTCAGCCCATTGCTTCAAATGTGTTGATGTGATGAATTCCATAGATTACCTATATTGAGACTAGATATTGATGAACAAATATACAACTTCTTTTTGACCCAATACACAAAACATTGAAAAGATGTCGCAAATTTTCTCAACATACTCGACAAAAGAGATTGGAACAACAGCGTTGACCAAATTCAAAAACTCACCGAAAGCCCCATAAAATCAACTAGGGAATATCCGTTTACGCTTTCATGGTCTCACTATTTGATATTAATGCGCATTGAATCTGATGAAGAACGCAGATTTTACGAAATTGAGTCTCAGAAACAAAATTGGAGTGTACGTCAATTGCAGCGGCAATATAATTCAAGCCTGTATGAGCGTTTGGCTCTCAGCAAAGACAAAGATTCAGTCTTGCGTTTAGCACAAGAGGGGCAAACGATCAATAAACCAGATGACATCATAAAGAATCCTTTAACGCTTTTTAGTAATCATTGTTCTATAATATATACAAAGAACTATGGACAATTTGTAATGTTCTAAATTATATCGAACTCACGTTAGTTTAGATGCGGGAGATTCAAAAACGCTGCAAATTCGAGGGGCGAAAGTGACTGGTTTATGTGCAATTACGATTTTCCCGGAGTCAAGAATATAAAACGAATGGATAAAAAATATTACTACGGTATACTTCTTGCATTTTTAAACTTCATCTACCCTCCCATCATTTTTCCCATCATGAAAAGACTTGTTATTTATAATCTTTTGGCAACATTCCGAACTTCTCTTTAAAACATTTTGCAAAATGGGAAGAAGAAGCAAAGCCTAACCGTTCTGCTGCCTCAGCTATGCGAACACCATTTGCAATTAATTCAGCTGCTTTGTTTAAGCGGAAGTTCTTCACATAGTTATTAGGAGGCATACCAAACAAACCTTTCATCTTCCGGTAAAGATTAGAATGACTCATATTCATTTGATCTGCCAATATATCAATTGAATAATTTTCATTAATAACCTGCTCCGATAAAATTGCATTGATCTTGTCTATAAATTCTACATCTTTTTGAGAAATAGCAAAATCCGAAAGTGAAGAAGATGAACCAATTGTGATGTCCGTCATCTGTTTATGAAACGCCAATCGCAGTTTTAATAAATTCTCGATCTGTTTATAGAGCTGCTTAACAGAAAACGGTTTCTCAAGATATACATCAGCACCACTTTCAAGTCCTTCCACTTTAGATTCCAATGTCGTTTTTGCAGTCAGCAAAATAACAGGAATATGAGAATAAGCCATATCGGATTTTACATGATTACAAAGTTCAAGTCCATCCATTTCAGGCATCATAACATCACTGACAATAACATCCACACTCTGGCGTGTGAGTATTTCCAATGCTTCTTTTCCATTACCGGCACGTATCACCCTAAACCAAGTACTTAAAGCTTCCCGAGTTAGATTTAACAATTCAAGATTATCCTCCACCAATAAAACAGTGAATCTCCTATTAGCAAATTCAGAAACAGAAGTCACCTCTTCTCCAACATCTACAGCATCCGTTTCAGTCAATTCATCAGATACATCTTCTGTTTCTACAGTTCCCAATGGTAAAGATAATACAAATGAAGCACCGCCCTCGGAACTATTTTCCAGAAACAAACTTCCATGATGGGCTTCTGCCAAAGACCTTGCAAATGCCAAACCAATCCCAGTACCCTTAGATGATGCCACAGGATCATCAGGCAATTGATAAAAAGCTTGAAATATTTTATCGCGTTGGTCCTCCGGAATACCGGGACCATCATCAGTGACCTCTATCCTCACCTCGTCATCTACTGATAATACCTTCAATTCAATTCTGGATTTCGCATATTTCATCGCATTCCCTATCAAATTTACCAGAATCTTACTCATCTTTTCCGAATCAATCATCATGTTAATCTCTTCATGAGGCAAACAAAGATGTAATGTCAGTCCTCTCAACTCCGCAGAACCGCAGAATTGATTAAAAATATCACTGACCAATGCATTAACATTGCATTTCTTCAAATTCAACTGCAAAGCACTACTTTCCAACTTCTGAAAATCAAGTAACTGATTGATGATTCCCAATAGATAATCTACATTCTTTTCTATTACAGAAATATACTTATTCTCTTTCCCTTTGATTTCCTCTTCTCTCAATTTCTCCAACGGCAAACGAATCAAACTTAGCGGAGTTCGTATTTCATGTACCCAATTAATAAAGAAATTGATTTTCGATTTATACATTTCTTTTTCTTTGGTAGTCTGATACTCCTCCATCCGACGTTTATACTTACGCCTGACATACAAATTCCAACGCCAACCAAGAAATACGATAGCAGCAAGTAACAACAATGCATATACCACATAAGCAATAGTAGTCCGCCACCAGGAGGAGTAACCACAATCCATAAAGAAATTGCCTTTTCAGTCCAATAATGGTCATTATTTGAACCACGAACCAAAAACTCATATTCTCCCGGAGGAAGGTTGGTATAGGAAGCTGTATTATTAGAAGAGTTGTTAATCCATTCCTTATCTACTCCGTTCAAGATATACGCATAACGATTTCTAAGAGGATCTTCATAGCTAAGTATCGCAAAACGAATTGTAAAACTGTTATTCTCATAAGGTAATTTTATTTTATCAACAGTATAAAAAAGGCTTATCCAACCGGAGCAACCGCCTCACTTCCCGCTCATTATTCAAATTAGGGAAACTGATATTTATAACATAAACAGGAGGAAGATAGGTGTTATCTGTAAATTCTTTCGGTTCAAAAACATTAAATCCGTTCACTCCTCCAAAATACATCTTTCCAGTCGATGAGCTAATGAAGATTGCGCTGTGAACTGATTCCCCTGCAAACCGTCATTTATAGTAAAAAGACAGTTCTTATTCTTATCTGCAGGATTAAACTGATATAACCCGGAATTACAGGAAATCCAAAAGTTGCCGGCCAGATCCTGCTCTATCGAATAAATAACCTTATCCGGTAACCATATATTTCCGGATCAAAATCAACAAAAGTTTCTGTTTCTTTGGAAAAAGAGCATAATCCTCCACCATTGGTCCCAAACCACATCGTACCTTTCCTATCTTCAAATAATGTTATCACGGAGTTACTCGTAATAGTAGTCAGGTCCTCCCGGATATGTTCAAAATGTTTCCACTCTTCACCAACTGTATTATAACAGAAAACGCCGCGATTTGAAGTCGCAATCCAAAGATTATTGTACATATCCTCATAGATGTCAGTTACAGAAGCCATAGCACCGACATTTATCACAGTTATAAAATTATCCGATTGTGGATTATAACGACATAATCCCCAGCTTGTTCCGACAAAGATTTCTCCTTTACGATCTTTAAAAAGGCTTAATACATCATTACTGCAAAGTGTATTCGGAATATCACGGGAATAAGTATAACTTTTAATATTCCCTGTCTTCAGATTTAACACATGCAATCCTTCAGCATAAGTTCCTACCCAAAGATTATCGCCCTCCAACAACAAACTACGTATATCGTATTTTATATTTGATTTCTTCAAAAAATACTCATGAAAAGAATGAGTTTGTGAATTGAAAAACCACAATCCATTCCGGGTTCCCACCCAAACATTCTTCTCCCGATCTTCACAGAAAGGTCCTATCTCCTTATCTGCTTTTTCCATCCCCGTCAAAGACAGAGAATAAGTAGAAAAACGCTTCGACTGTTTAGACATGTAATTTATTCCACCGGAATTAGTCATTACCAAAGTGTACCTTCATTATCCCGCATCATCGCGTGTACAGTCGGATCGCTCAAAGCCCATAAACCAAACGGAGAGTCTCCCCTACGAAATGTCTTACGCTCACGGTCAAATAAATAAATGCCATTGTCTGTACCAACCAGCATTTCTTTCCCGTTATAGTCCATCAGACAAAGAATAGAACTGAAACTCTCTGCAGACGTATTATTATATTTTTAATTCCTGACTTCCTTCCTGATACGCACCCTTAACGAACTTCTCCCCACACCGCACCAAATTTCATGATCAATACTATGGAGACAGTTAATCCTCTGATTGCCAATATTCAATTCGAATGAAACCGGATAACTTTGCAGAAAAGTTCCTTGTTCATCAAAGCACAATAATCCCTCCTGCATAGAAGAGACATAGACAAGAGAATCCGTACCTTGGCAAATATCCCAGGCAAAAAAAGTCCGGATACTATTTGAGTCAGAACGTCTTTTACCGGATCATAAATAAAGATGCCTTGTCCCAAAGTAGCTATCCAAATCAAACCATTTTTAGTTTTTACGATTTTCTTGACTTCGCAACTAATGAATACTCCATATTTAGTTGTCTTATCAAAATACAAGAAATGATCGTCAGAGCGATCATAAATGTATAGCCCGGAACTTGTTCCTATCCAAAGGTCTTCACCCTCTTCCATCAAAGAACCGACAAAGTTGTTCCCTAAAGAATATTTGTCATTTAGAACATTCCGATAAATTTTATTTCCGCTACCATAATAGCAGTTCAACCCATTACTCGTACCTATCCATAAAAAGCCATAACTATCTTGAATTGCACACCAAGTTGTGTTATGAGACAATCCGTTTTCTACTTGATATTTCTTAAAAGAAAACTCTGCAGATGCCATTAATGGCTCAATACAAAAAATAATAAGACTGATAAATGCTATTATTGCTTTTTTCATATTATATACCCATGTCGATTCAGCGAGTCAAATATAGCTATTTTAGTAACCCAAGCCAAATCTCAAAATTATTTTCACTTGGAGAATAGATAAAAACAACACAGATAACGTCTATTGATCTCATCGACGTTATCTGTGTGCCAAACAATACATTTACCTCATTGTCTTCAGACAATTAATCGTGTAATCCCTTTTTTCTCAAATAATCCAGCATGAACCCGGACGATCAGTCTGGAGAATCCGTGCCCCCAGCTCTTCAATCAGATATCCATAGTTTCCATCCGGATCTTTTAAAGCCTGATCGTCTTCATGCCCTCCCGCAAGAGAAGCCCACAACGTATTGTACCAAATCCGACTCTTTCCCAGAATAATCGATTTCACTTTTCGAGGCAAAGGACTGGAAGAATCCGAATAAACCAATTCGAAGGCAGCAGGATGCAGCTGTGTCATATAGTCCCTGACCTTCTTTTCGCCATCCTTTCCGTCAAGTCCTATCACCGGTATGTAAATCACTTTATCCAGATAATCTCCAAACTCACTTTTGACAGTTTCCACCGGCTGGCCTCCTTTCATTATCACCAAACTGGCAGTTCCGGTTTTCTCGAGCACAGCGTATACCTCGTCAAACACAGAATACGCCTTATCCAAGTTAAACATAATCTGACCTTTGCCTGCCAACAATGCCTCTTCCAATGTTGGAACAATATGTTCTGTCAGATTTCCATCCTTATCTTTCAGTTTCAACTTCTTGATTTCTGCCAATGTATAATCCTTAATCAATCCTTTACCATTGGTTGTCCGGTCTACACGGTCATCGTGCATCAATATTAATTGTCCGTCTTTAGTCTTGTGAATATCAATCTCCACAATATCCACTCCCATTTGTATGGCACTATCAATTGCCGCTACGGAATTTTCCGGTGCACTCCGCCAGTTCCCCCGGTGTGCCACGACTAACACCTGATCGGACTTCGGATCTAAAAATGCCTTACGGATCATTTCTCCCCGTTGCGCAAACAATATAAGAGGTTGCAAACAACAGAATATCCCTAACCATATCAGTTTGTAGTTTTCATTGTCATTCGTTTAAATAAATTGTATCATTATCTTGATAAGCTCCCGGCCACATCGCATTTTTATCACGCGGATTCCCCAACTGGTCAGTGGAAAAAGCATCCATCTCATCCAACCATTTTCCAAACTCCTCACCTAAATTCTGGAAAGGACAACTATCCGGTTTAAAGCCGGTTGTGATCGCATTCTTAACAGCGTCGGCAGCAGTCCGGGTAAACTCATTCACATTCCCGTCCCAAGTATAGACAGAACGATTGGCATCCCATACGACATTTAAAGAGCTAATCGTACTGTTATACTTATCAAACTCTGATGTTGTAAACTTGTTGGTTGATGCAGGCATGATCGTACCGCCCATCAGATTATACCCTTTGGATGTCAAATGGCGAGTATCATCACCGGACATTTCAACAACCGGATTAGCTGCATTTTTATTCAGGATGATATTATTCATCAAGAATGATTGCCGGGCCGGCCAGGATTCACAACGAATAACAGCCCCGCTATTTTGAGCACCATCCTCGATAATGGTAGAGTTTACAATCAACATACTCCCCGCGCCGTTAATGGTTCCATCTCTACCACTATTATTGGTAACAGTTGTATTATTCATACATAAATGACCGTTTGACATTTGAATAGCATAACCGAACTGTCCGCCTTCATTGCCTGTAATGGAGCAATTATTCATAAAAAAGAATACTCCCACTGTCATTGACACGAATTGCGCCTCCACGCGAAGATGCCTTGTTGTTTCTCAACTGCACATGATTTAGTTTGGCTGTCCCCTTATACATGAATATACCGGAACCACCAGCCTCACCTGAACCATTTACTCCCGCATTATAGCACTTTTCAATGATACAATGATTCAACTGTAATGTTGCATTGCCACTGCTACCATTCGCAATCAGGAATCCACCACTATAGCCATTTATTTTCTCATTGGGATGATAACCGCAAGAGAACGTACAACCTTCAAATGTAATATCTATCTGGTTTCCTAATGTAAACAAGGAATAATCACCCGCATCCGCAATGCCGTTATTATTTGCATCTCCTGTGAAAGTAGTCAGATACCGGACAGGATCACGCTTGCTTAAATCCTTCCGGGTACTTTGAGGATCATATCCACACACAACCTTTATTTCGACTTGTTTACTATATCCGCTATACTCTATTTTCAGACCGGCTTCCTGATCTGCTATCAAATAGGTACCGCCTGCCACATAGATATTCTTACCATCCAATTTCTTAGCATTCGCAGTCGTGATCGCACTGTTAGTGTTAGTTCTCAATAGATTGCGTAACCCGTCTACTCCCATTGCATTATCCCAATCCATACCGGTAGCATTCCCTGTAGCATGCTCTTTCACATAATAAGCGTCCAATTGCAATTCCGTTGCATCTCCCCCATTGATTGTACCAGTCTCCCATGGAGTGACAATCGGTTCACTCAATCTAATGACCGAACCTTCTACTTCAAAGTAAATTCATAACAAAATCCGCCTTTATTGCAGGAATGCCCGGCAATACCAGATCTTCCCCCTTGTAATTTAAAGAAACGAAAGTACTATTAGGATTTGCAGTTCCCGGAGCTACGATCGCCGTATATTTACATCCGCTTTGTCCGGCTTTCCCTCCTTCAGGAATGGTGACATACGGTGAAACAAGTGCAGTTCCCGATGAAACATTTCCGTCCGTATATCCCTGATAGGAACCGATTTTAACTCCTAGAGCTTTACTTTGTGAGTCTATATCGTCCAATGTCATGATAACTTTCGCCATTCTCCGGTTCATATTCAGATGAAGGACACCTGATCCCTCATTTATAGCATCTTCTACTGTGCAAGTCATGTAGTCTGCGCTCGCCAGATTTTCCAAACTCTGCTGATTAATAGGAAGAGAGAAGTTGGCTACGCTTGTTCCTTCAGTCACCGGATAAAAGGCAGAATAAGTAACAGGTTCATTTCCCCACCTAAGATAATAGTTATCCGTAGGAGCCCATTGCCCTCCAGACAACATATAAGTCACACTACCATCTTCGCAACTCAACAGAATCTGGTCTCCATTATTAAATTGCATTTGCTGTTCATTTGTTCCTGTAGGATTACTACGGGTATATGCAGCATCAATAACAGCATTGATCTTGATTGCACCGGAGTCTTCATTGAACACGGCTATCTCTTTATCCGTATCACAAGCTGCCATACCCGTTAATATACATGCAGCCAATATATGTTTAGTAATTTTCATAACTCATCTCCTCCTTTTTATTTCTGATCGATAATCTGACCGGTTGCCCGATATTTCATTTGCATGGTAGCCAACCGTGCCGTTTCATTTACATTCAGTGTCAGCGTATGCTCTACTCCCTTTTGCAACTCAATGGGCTCTTCGGCAGTCCATATATACAATTTTCCGTCATAACTGAAATTGACAGAAAAGCCTTCTATTATTGTTTGCGGGAGAAGAATGCATTCATACCCATCCGTACCCTTATAGGGGGCGATAGTTGTAGCTACAGCATCTTCCCGTGGAATGACTACCGGTTCCGGCACTGACAAATCACAAATACCACCGCTATTGTACCATTTACAGCCATATCGCCCAGTTTACTGATCGCCGCATCTTCCATACCATTATTTACCGTCACTTTTATAATCAGCTTGCTCATGGCATGATCCAAAGTAACTTCAATCTACCATCTGCGGTGAGATCCTGTTTCGGATCAACTATTGATTTAGTCAACAGGAAATCAGAAGCAATCACATTTTCTTCAGTAGTTTGGTTGCTTTGTATGTTGATAGCTAACGGAGTGTCTAAACTAGCTTCCGAAATGTAAGGAGCATACGCCACTACTGTTACCGGAGTTCTTGCATTATCCCAAAGCATTTGTTGCCCGTCCGCCGTATTCCAGTCATTATTAGATTTTACCATTTGCGAATTATAATCATAAGCAATGTTTTCACTGTTATGAATGATCAGTCCAAAACTCTCCAGATTACTTGCATCATATCCGGCACGCGACACAGGCGCATTCACTTCTGTCACAATACGGATATATGATCTTCGGGAAGTTGCCGGTCGGCTGCGTCCCGTCTTCAATGTTGAACAGCCTGTCAGACTAATGACCAAAGCGGTCATTATATAAAATTTGTTTTTCATATCACAATTACTTTTTAAAGATTCAGTTGGACAATACAGCATCATAAGCTCCCATTTGCATCTTATCAGGATTGCGTGTCACGCCACGCTGATCCAATCCGAAAGCATCTTCACCAATCCATTCCACAAAGACTTCACCTAAATTAACCACAGGAGAAGCAGCAGGATTGAAACTTTTCACAGCATTAACCACAGCTTGTTTGGTAGCATAGCCAGTCACCTGTCCGATCTGATTAATATCCCACTTATAAACACCCTCTTCTGCCAGGTTACCATTCACAAGGTAGGATAAGCTGTATCAAGAATATTCATCGTAAAATTATTAACTCGCTGATATAAGTTATACCCCATTGAATAAGCTTCTTTATTTGCTCCATTCAAAATGAAGCTCGGAGCAGTAGAATTCTCGGAAATCAACAGGTTATTAATAAACTTAGTATCACCATCAATAGAGGTTTCACATCGGAAGGCGCCATACTCCTGATCAATATCATGCCCTACAATCGTACTATTAGCGAGCATGAAACTACCTCCCCCGTTTAAAGCAGCACCTTTTCCCGAATTTCCGACAATGGTTGTATTATTCATACAAATATGTCCCGATGATACCTGAATACCGACTCCAAAAAGTTCTCTTACTGAATTGCCTGTTATCAGGCAATTATTCATAAACACAACAGCCTTATCGCTGTTACACCGTATTGCTCCGCCACGGCTATCCGCCGCATTATCCAGAAACTTCACATTGTTAAGTTTCGAGCTCCCGGAAGCAATAAGAATAGCTGTACCTCCCGCTATTCCCCCTTGCCCGTTGACAGCTTCCGTTTTACAATCCCTGATGATACAATCCGTTAATTCGACAGAAGTACTATTGGCATTACCATTGATATAAATTCCGCTACCACACTCGTTAGACTTGGCATCATTATTAGAGAGGTACCCATATTGAAAAGTAACTCCTTCAATCCCAATAATCCCCCCTTTCACCAACAATAATCCGCAATCACCGGAATCAGCCTGATTATTACCGTTACATCTCCGCTGATCACTGTCTTATAAGTATCAATAGAACGCTTCGTCAGATCCATCCCTTCGCTCAACAAACTATATCCTCCTTTGATCGCTTTAATGTCTTTGCGGATAATCACCCCGAGTCCTCCGGTCTCGGACATCACATATTTTCCCTGGCTCATGTAAATAGTACTCTTGGACAGATCGATAGATCCACTCAATAATTTGCGAAAACCAGCTACATCCATTGCCTGATCCCATGAAGTACCATCCATGTCCCCTTCACCGAATTGAGTTACAAAATAACTTTCCAGTCCTTTTTGCAAGACAACTTCTTCATCCAGATCATCATCATAATCAGTAATCATCGGAGGATCAACCATCTCATAATCTTCCTGACACGCCTGGCTCACTAAAATAGTGAAGGCCAGAAGCCCAATCTTTGATATTGTGAGCAACTTATTTTTCATTTTTCTTCATTTTAAACTTGTACACTAAATTGAAATAACTACAGTTCACCGCTTAACGGGCAATATCCGGATAACCGGGATTCTGTTTCAGGTATTCATTCTGTTCTAGTTGTGTCTGCGACAAGGGGAACAGTTCATAATGATTGTCCGCATCCCGTGGTTTGTCCCACCATGCTTCCTGATACCTGCCGAAACGAATTAAGTCTGTACGACGACGGCTTTCCGCCAGAAATTCCCGTCCCCACTCATCCAGCATTTCTTTCTGATCGAGTACTACGTTGCCTTCCGGCTGGTAAGCGATATTCGCTGTAAGTTTTCGTAGTTGCGCTTACGCACGCTGTTCAGCAATTTGCCAGCCTCACCTGCTTGTCCGAGACGGAGAAGGGCTTCAGCTTGAGAATAAATAATCTCTGCCAAACGAATCTCTGTATAGTCGGACTCAATATAATAACCTCCGGTAAACGGATAGAAAGGATACTTCACACAGTAAAGTCCGGAATTGAAGTCACCATTACCCAATTTAGATTCCTTATAAGCCGGATTAGAGATATAACCTGACTCTGCATTTCCCTCAAATCGTCCGACCTGGTCACGCAAATAAATCACATATTGATTATCCGGGTTCTTGGCATATCCTCCACTGACAGCGGAGTTGGCAATCTTACCTTCGAGAAAAAACATACCTTCGCGGGTATTGTTACCGGTGTTTACATATTGCTTATAACGTATGTCTCCCTGATATTTGGCAAACTTCCGGGTAACCATTCCTAATCCATAGTCGAACAGTTCGCGTGGCTGCTGATTGTCATAGCTCGGTGAAAGCGCGTATTTCGGATTCCGTTCGCCGTTTCCCTCTATTTTCAGGTAATACGCACTACCATAAGGCAAACCACGTCCGTAAACCGTTCTTCTGTCATTTTGCAGATGCCAGCTGGTCAGCCCGTAAGAACCGGGAAAACCGAAGATCACCTCATTGCACATTTCATTGTTCCAGTCGAAAGGTTCATACCAGTTATCCGCAATCGCATAATATCCGAACTCTCCTCCCGTGATACGTTTACACATATCGATACATTCCTGCCATTTCGCCTGACCGATCCATACCTCCGCATTCAGATAAAGACGCACCAATAATGATGCCGCAGCAGCTTCGTGAACTGTCCCTGTTGGCTACCATTCCCGGATTGTCCACTCTTGGAGGGCAAGGCCGCCAGACAGTAATCTTTCAATTCACTCTCGATGAAATCGAACATGATTTGCGGAGAGACTTGCTTCCGATTTTCCGGCAGTTCGTTCACAGCCTGGTCTGATGTAGTGGTGAGAATACAGTTGCGATGGGTATTCAACAGACGGAGATAACCCCAGGCACGCATACAGCGCAACTGCGCTTTAAAACTTTCAAATTCACTGTCACTCAAACCATAATTGGACGGATTCAATTGGTTCAAGTCGTCCAATACCATATTGCATTGGCCAATACCTACATAAAAGTTTTCCCATTCGCTCAACCAGTCGCCCTGATTGATATCATCATATTGATGACGGTGATACATTTCCCACAAACCTCCATCGTACCACCAAGTGCCACGAGTGGAGTAATCAACTGGTCTGCGGGAAGTTCCTCGTTCTCATGACGTATCCAGATACAGCAATACATGTGCTCAAAGGGACGGAAAACGGCGTTGATAACATCCTGTTTCGTGTTATAATAGTTCTTGGACATCACCTGGTCATACACCGTTTCCGACAGATCCGTACAAGACGGTAAGCCTAACACTGTGCCCGCCATCATACTTAATCCTATGATATATTTTGTTATTTTCATAATGGTTCTTTTTTTAAAAACTAACTTGTAAACCTAAAATAAACTGGAAGGCAGACGGATAATAGTTGTATCCTCCTCCGAAAGTACCCGGTGTCAGTCCGTTCACTTCGTAGGTAGAAGGGTCTACACCGGTGAACTTCGTGAATGTATAAAGATTGTTGCTGTGCCGAACAAACGTATCTTTTCAATATACTTCTTATTCAGGTTCATCGTATATCCTAAAGTGATGTTGTCTATCTTCAGGTAATCCCCCGGTTCGATGAAATAGTCGGTTATCACATTCTTACCCGTCGTGATATGCGCATTCTTCGAATAGGCGGTAGTCAACTGGTTGGTACTCATACTCTGCAAGCCAAAATAGAAATCGTGCACATTGAATAGGTCAAACCCGGCAGCACCGCGGAGGGCAACAGTCAAGTCGAAATTCTTGTAAGTGAAGTTGTGCGTCATAGAACCGGTGAATTTCGGCAAACCGTTTCCGGTCACTGCCTTGTCTTCTTCCGTACCCTGCGCAACAGGAATCACATTTCCTTTCTTGTCATAAATCAGCCAGTCACCTTTTTTGTCCACTCCCGCATAACGGTAGGTGAAGTAGTTGCCGATACGTTCGCCTTCTTCAATCCGCTGCAAATATCCTGGATTGTTGGGATTCGCCATATTACACGTGGAGTAATATTTCTGCCCCTTGTACACATCATTGGAGAAGCTGACAAACTTATTGTTATTAGTGGCTCCCACTAAAGTGAAACTATAAGTGAAATCCTTTGTCCGGACAGCATTTACAGTTATATCAAGCTCGAAACCGGTATTGCGCAATGTACCCACATTGGCATAGATGGTAGAGAACAAATTGGGCGGAACCGATACGGAATAGCTACCGAGCAAATCGCTTTGTTTACGGTGGAAATAGTTAAATGAACCGGTCACTTTGTGTTTGAAGAGCGAGAAGTCCAAACCGATATTCTGATTGTGCCCTTTCTCCCAACGGAGTTCCGAGTTGACATTCTTACTCGGTCCCCATACATGGAAGTTGTTGCCGCCATACTGATACCAGCCATAGGCTCTATAGGTTGCCAAAGACTGGTAGTTACCTATTTCCTGATTACCTGTCACCCCATAGTCATAACGCACTTTCAAGTCGTCAATCCATGAGAATCCTTTCATAAACTTCTCATCCGAGATACGCCAGCCGACAGATACCGCCGGGAAATTACCCCATTTATGATTCTCACCAAAGCGGGAGGAACCTTCGTGGCGTAAAGAGAAAGTGAACAAATAGCGCTCTTTCCAATCGTAATTGACACGTCCGAAGAAGCTGATTAATTTATGGTCATTTTTATAAGAGCTCATCATGGTTTTTCCTTCTTTGGCTGCTTCCAGACCGGAGCCAGATTATTGTACGTCAATCCGTCGGAAGAGAAGTCCCAGTTCTCGGCTCCCATACCCGAACTTACCCCATAATTGTAGCTATAACCTACCATTGCACGGATTTGATGATCTTGATGCGTGTAGAGAAGTTGGTCACCCATTCGAGATTGTTGTTAGTGTTTTTATCAAAGTCACGGCTCGCTTTTCCGGCAACACCCGAATTGACATTGGGACCATAAGTAGACGGAATGAACCATCCGTTGAACTTATCCACCTGATACTGTGAAACAGTAACCTGTGATTTCAAGACCATGTTCGGATTATTAGGATTGAACAACGGCAACAAATTAACGGCAGCAGTAGCATTCCATTCCAGCAATTTAATCTCTGTACCATTCTCTTCCTCATTCAATTGTTCAACAATATTCGAGCTGTCGCCTCCGGACGGAAAACGATAGTATCCGTTAGCTGATTCAGGATCATAAACCGGCATTGTCGGATTATTCTTGATGACACTGCCATAGACACTGGCTGACTTATTCCGGTCGATGACACGGGGAGTCATGTTAGCCGCAAAGGTAAACAGGCCGTCTTTCGTTGTGTGGCTGATGGTAGCACGCGCACCATATTCCCGACGGTCGGAACGCAAGTCGATTCCCTGCGCTTTTCGATAATCGGCTGTTACGCGATAATTAGTTCTCGCATTACCTCCGGAGAAGGTCAACGTGTGCATGTGTGTCACTCCCAAACGGGTAACGGCATCAAACCAATCCGTACTGGCTCCCATATCGGAAAGTGGATTAGAAACCGTGCGGTAAGCACGATATTCTTCCGCATTCATAATGTCCAGCTCTTTCTTTGCTTTATTGAAGGTGACGGCAGCGCTGTAAGTCGTATGCACTTCCCCGTCACGGGTTCCTTTTTTCAGATTCACAAGGATCACACCGTTGCTACCCCGTGTACCGTAGATAGCGGAAGCGGCACCGTCTTTCAACACATCGATCGATTCAATATCGGCGGGATTGATATTCGTCATATCACCTCCCGGCACTCCGTCTACAACAATCAACGGGCCCAGCCCGGCATTACGCGAAGATATACCACGAATCTGGATACTTCCCGTACTGTTCGGATCGGCCAAAGCCGTATTGGAAACAGATACACTGGATACTTTTCCCTGCAACAGCATGGAAGCATCGAGACTGGAGATTTGATTCAGGTCTTTCGCACCGACATGCGAAATAGCCGAGGTCATTTCTTTCCGTTTCATCGTACCATAACCCACCACTACCACTTCATTCAACGCTGTGGATTCTTCTTTCAACACGATTTTCAATGACTGCCGGTCTTTGATAGCCACCTCTTGTGTCTCATAACCGATATAAGAGATTTTTAAACGTCCGTTCTGCGGAGCATTCACCTGGAATTTACCGTCGATATTGGTGATGGTGCCTTGTTTCGTCTCTACAACTACCACCGAAGCTCCGATGACAGGTTCCCCCTTTTCGTCGATCACCGTACCGGATATTTTACGTTCCTGCTGCACTTCTAAGGAAGCTCCTCTTGCCTGGATACCGGAAAACAGCATCAGCAATATACCTAACAGACAGGTACACGTTTTGAAATGAATATTTCTCATAAATAGATGATTTTTATATTAGATGATAAAGTTAACGAAGCCCTCTTGCCTGTAATGCCGGAATCAACAAGTCCGGTAAGTCCGTCTGTATCATACATACCATCGGATAGATTTGCAAGAGTTCATTCAGATAATCCTCGTTCAGTGTCCATTCGGATACGCTACTGCCACTTGTCGGAAGCATATTTACCGTAGCAAGCATTCCGTCATTGATTGAACTTCCCAAAGGAGTGCTTTTCCCGTTTGTCAGGTAACTGTATTGCACAAAGTAATTACCCGGCAGCCCTATCATCGGTTTATGACTTCCTGTCCATGTATACACATGTGCTTTAGGAGTAATACCCAATACTTCTTCCGCTTTCTGCGCACTGTTACAATAGAAGAATACAGATTCCATCATATCCAGCTTCATCACGATATCCACCACCTGCTGCGAAGTAGCCGTGCGCGGAGAGTAGTCGAGGTTGTAATAGATTCTACCGCGTCCTGCTTTCAGAAACTCTTCCAGAGTAGGCATTTTTTCATCAGTCACCCGGCCATTCCGGTCTTTCAGGTTGTACTTCTGTAATTCTGCATAGGTCATTTTTGTGATGTCGCCTGTGCCATCCGTAGTGGCATTAATGGTTTGGTCATGGCATACCACTACCACTCCGTCGCTTGTCACATGAGTATCACACTCGATCACTTCCGCGCCCGAATCAATGGCATCTTCTACGGAAGAGACTGAATTTTCGGGAACAGTCCTGTCCGACGTGTGCGCCCGGTGTGTCATGACCCATACTTTTTGTTGTCCGGCTCTCTGAATTGCTTCATCGCTCCGTCAGTGCCAACAGATTATAGATACGGATTCTCTTCTGCACCTCATACTGACCTGCTGTAACATGCAATGTGTAGTCGCCACTTTGGTATAGGCATAAGTGATAGGGGTAGCAGCTTTTCCTTCCTTGACCGTCCCGTCACCAAAATCGACAGTAATATCGGTATTTCCATCAATGTTGTTGAATTTGACCTCCACCACTTCTTTCAGCAGGGCACGGGTACTTACTTGCAGGTAAGGATTCTTTTTCACAGGATCATCGTCAGAGCAAGCGTTGCAAACTATTCCCAATAGAATAGCCCAACAGCATAACCAGCTTATCGGCTGGCGTTTTGTTCTTCTTCCTTTTCCGGAACAAAAAATGCAGTAATTCATTTTTCATTTGTATTTCTATAAAGGTTAATAAAAAAAGAAACTCCCGAAGGCGGAACCTGTTCGTTCCGTTCGGTTATGACAAAAATAGAGGGAAATGCCCGATAAAAAAATAGCAAAGGAATATAAGTGGAAATCTACAATTCTCTCAAAGAAATAACCACTTGATTATTAATATCTTATTTCTAAATAAGCTCACATTAAAAGGTAGATTGGGCACAGATTTTATTAACGGATTTTTGCCACCAAATCTTCAAAATCGTCTCGTGAAACACGTGCTTTTGTTTTTACTCTCGAACGGTAATTATAGATTGTATTCACTGAGTAATGCAGAAGTTCCGCAATCTGCGAACTGTCTTTTATTCCCAAACGTATCAAAGCAAAAATACGCAGTTCGGTATTCAGTAATTCATCCGGTTTCAAAACGATTTGTTCTTCCGGCAATAATAAGGCATTGAGAGATTCCACGAAATTAGGAAAGAGATGCAGGAAAGCGGAATCAAAGTTCGCATATAATTCTTGCACTTCAACGGTTACAATGTCATTGCTAAGATGTGTCATCTTGAGCAATTCTGCCACTTGTCCGCGTTGCAGTTTCTTGTTTACCAGCTTTCTGTACGCTTGCAAACGGTCTACATATACAGAGCACAGTTTGAAGAAACGGGCAATATAGGCTTCTTTAATGAGATTGGACTCGGAAAGCTCGAGATTGGTGGAACGAAGATGACGGTTCACTTCTTCGAGTTCTTCATTTAACGAGAAAAGCCGTTTCGTTTACTTCCTGCAATCCTTTTTTCGCGATGGAAAGGCTTTCATCTGCCGGTAGATATAGATTAATGCGATCACCAACAGTAATGCCAACAAGGTACGCACGCAATATAGATCAGTAATTCCCGGTTCTGTTGCTTGATAATATCCTGATAATTCCCGTTTATCATAGAAAGCGGGGTGATATTCATCCAGCTCCGCAACCGCGTTTTATAGAATTGTGATATTTCCCATGAGAAATTGATATAGTCATAGGCACGTTTCAAATCTCCTTTTCTATTCAGTTCTTGTGCCAGTACCATCAAAGAAGATTGCTCCTTAATGGCGGAACGCACATCTGAAATGGCTGAAAGCACCAGATAATACAAATGCTCGTCTTTCTTGCCCATGCTCTCAAAAAGGCGGAAACGCTGATAGGCTACCAGTGCATATTGAGGCGTTCCGAAAGAAGATTCCGCAAGCCGACGGTCACTGAATTCAAGAGCCTCATCGTATTTTCCGGCTTCTCTTAATTGCGTCTCACGCAACCACAGGTATGTAGCCGAGGACGGATCTAAAGTGACCTGCATCGAATCACGGTAGGCATGGCTCAATTTTGCATAGCGGGAAGCAAACATCTTATATCGGGGTTGTGCCGCTCCTGCTTCGAAATATACATGCTCGTAACAAGTATAGTAATATCCCAAAAGTGACGATGGCAATGTCTGACGATCAATCGAGTTAAGTATATCCGCTGCTTCCATATACATTCCGATAGAGGATAACAGATAGGATAGTTCCAATTGAATGTTAAGTTCCCGCTCTTTGTCATTCAACTGGCGAGCCAGCAGCATATTTTCATTCAGATAGTGGAGTGCGGAATCGGAACTGTATGCTTTATATTCAAGATAAATATCATTATTCAGATGATAGCGTTCGACAGAAACGGGAGGTGTCTTTCGTGCTTCTTTTTTCAGTTCATGGAGTTTGTTCTCTTTGATCTGTACATAAATATCGGCTTCCTTAATCGTTTTATCAAGCACATTCAACAATGAATCCAGGCTTTCACCAGCAAAAGCCGAATAACAGGAAAAGAAGAGCAAAAAGCAGAGTAGACAGTTCTTTTTCATTGGCGGATAGACTTTAGTGAGTATGAGATGATAGAGATTAACCGGACAAATGTAGAGAAAATCTTCGTAACCTAACTATAAATGGCTCATAAATTAAAGGAACAAACAGACTATTATAAAGAAAAAACAGAAGCCAGACAGAGTATATGTTACATTATTATTAATAAAAATGAGTCTTACTCTATCAGACAAATCCATTCCCAGATACAGACCTGATGAAAATAAATACCATATTACCAATCCAAGCTCTTACCAATAAAAGTATTATCTTTGTTGCATGAAAAAATTAGTCATTGTAGGATGTGGACGACTTGCAGGAATCGTTGCGGATGCAGTTGTCAAAGGCTTATTACCAGATTATGACTTGGTAGGTGTCTATTCGCGTACGGCTTCAAAAACAGCGCACATCGTTCATAAAATGCAGCAACATGGCAAGCCCTGCATTGCTTGCGCCACATTGGAAGAGTTATTAGCATTAAAACCAGATTATCTGGTGGAATCGGCCTCTCCTGCCGCTATGCGGGAATTGGCTTTGCCGGCATTGAGAAAGGGAACCTCTGTCATTACCTTGTCTATCGGTGCTTTGGCAGACGAGACATTCTATCAGGAAGTGACAGAAACAGCCAAGGCAAATGGTACACGAATCTATATCGCATCCGGAGCTACCGGTGGATTCGATGTTTTAAGAACTGCCTCTCTGATGGGAAATACGACGGCCCGCTTCTTCAATGAAAAAAGGTCCTAACGGACTCAAAGGAACTCCCGTTTATGATGATTCCTTGCAAACGGAGCAACGTACTGTTTTCTCCGGAAGTGCTGCGGAAGCTATTCGCCTCTTTCCAACCAAAGTGAATGTTACAGTTGCCGCCTCACGAGCTTCTGTCGGTCCGGAGAACATGCAGGTATCCATACAATCTACCCCGGATTTGTGGGAGATACGCAAAGGGTAGAAATCAAAAATGACCAGGTGCATGCCGTAGTAGACATTTATAGTGCTACATCGGATATTGCAGGGTGGTCAGTAGTGAGCACCCTGATTAATATCACATCACCCATTGTATTCTGACAGATTGGCCAATACTTTTGCGCTCAGGCGGTCAAACGCCTGACGCGTGCGGCCAGTAGACACCTGCATACAACGTACATGCGGATGATTGAGCAGTTGCTCACTCCCCAACGCGCCTATCGTGTCACAAAAACAAAGGTTGTCACCTTCCAGCCATTCAGCGAAAGCTGCCTCATCCCATGCCGGCGACAAACCGGTATTGAATAAGATTTTCCGATTACCCATCTGCCTGAATTCCTCTTCATGCAGCAGAACCGTATTTTTATTAAGGCAACAGCAAATGACTTCACTCTCTGCAAGGAGTTTCTCCAACGGCAAAAAGCAATATCCTTTGGCAGTAGCCGCTTCTTTCTCACTGCGGGCATAATATGAAATATCAGCACCAAAGAACTTCAAAGCGTCCGCTATCATGCCGCCCGACTTACCCAATCCGACTATTCCGACTTTTAAGCCGGTGATCTCACGAGGTAACTCCTCCCACGATTCCTGCCCGAAGCCATGCAAACAGCGCACCAACTCACTGACGACATATTCTACCACTCCCTCATCACCATAATCCCGGATACCTGTTACCGTGATACCCCGTTCATTGGCATAGCGAATATCGACATTCGCACTTTCGGGAGAATAGAGCGAGCAACACATTCCAATGTATTTCACATTCAGACAACATTCAAGTACATACCGGTTGATACGGGAGGTATAACTCAAAAGCACCGCATCGGCATCTCCGATACGGGCAATGATTTCATCATCACTCGCGGGTACATCAGGATACATCACCACCTGACCGGCAAATGAATACAACGCTTTTTCGGCCGACGGAACCAGACTGACCGGCTCTATAGCTACAAGTTTCTGAAACATCGTTTTTTTATTTTAGAAGTATTATAAAAACAAACATACACGGTTACCGGATTAGCAACCAACATGGGCGCTAAGATACAAATTTCTAGCCATAATATCATTTAATGATGGACGATAACAGTATGTTTTAGACACACGAACGCAAGTTAAACATATCCAATCAGAGTTCACTACTCGCCATCCGGTTCCTTTCGTGGCAGTGCTATAAAATGCATCTGATTACCCCGTCCCTCCCGCTTGATAATGCCTTCGGCCGCAAAAGATTTAAGATCGTCCAATGCAGTATTCTTCAAACGCCCGGTAAGTTCTGTATAAGTGGTTCTTGTGATGAAGCCATGCTCTCCGATATATTGCAGGACGAGTTTCTTCAGGTTCTCCCTGTCCCACTTACGCGAAGTATTGAAATCGACACACTTTCTGCGCTCCAAATCTCCGCGAATACCTACACGCATACTCTTGGAAGCACGGAAATTCACCCCGTTGAAAGCTACGGATTCAGAACGAATATCATTCTTATTTGCTACCAATCGGGAAGCTTTCACTTTGGCTGAAAAGAAACCGAACTCTCCCAATTCAACGCGGTATCCTTCACCCAGATATTGCAATACATCCTCTTTCAGTTCTATAAGGATACTTCTATCACTCCTTCCTTAAATCCGGTTCTCTTAGCAACGCCACGGATCAATCGTTCTGCCGGAATCGTTCCACTGTAGACAATGTCGGCATACATTGTTTCCGTTTCTCCTTCCTTAGTAGTCAAGGCAGGCTTCTTCTTTAAATTGTAAAAGGCCATAATCTTATTATTATATTTAAGACTTTTCAGTGCAGAGAATAAAGATTTTCAGTGCAGAGATTTATCATAGTTTATGCACTCGGGTAGTTGTCCAGTTGTAACGGGACAATAGTCACCTTATAGAAAAACAAATATCACCTTATAAAGTGATATTTATCACTGCATAAGATGACCACTTGTCTTTGCAAGGGTAAAAAACAGTAAAGATACAAAATTAATTAGCGGAAAGCAAGAGACGGTACAATAAAGCTCAATATATGATTGTAATATGATTGCAAAATAAAATTCATCTGCCAACTACCGGACATCGGTTTCTCTTTATTTATTCACATAGATTTGTTTATTTCTAAATTATTTCAGTACATTTGCCTGACCTACTTCTATTACAGAAAGGATGAAAATAGACGAAATACAGTGCATAAAAGAACTACGCAACGGCTCTTACCAGGCTTTTACCCAGATTTATGAAGCCTACGCCGACCGACTTTACAGCTTTGTTCTTAAACAACTAAAAAATCGTTCCCTGGCACAAGATATTGTTCAGGATACCTTTTTACGCCTATGGGACAACCGTAGCCAACTGAATAGCTTTGGCAACCTGCAAGCCTTTATTTTCACTATTGCCAAACATCAGGTAATCGATTATTTCCGCAAACAAGTCAACGAACTACAATTCGAAGACTTTATGGAGTATTGCGAGAACCAAGAGAGCGATGTATCTCCAGAAGACCTATTATTGTATGATGAATTCCTGCAACAACTGAAGAAATCAAAGAATATTCTGTCACAACGGGAACGAGAGATTTATGAACTAAGCAGAGAAAAACATATTCCAGTCAAACAGATTGCCGAGCAACTGGAGCTTTCCGAGCAAACAGTAAAGAACTATCTGACTTCCGCTCTGAAGATCCTTCGCAGCGAAATAATGAAATATAATATTCTCTTTATTTTCTTCTTATAATATCGTCACTGCAACACATCACAAGGGGAAGGCAATAATATCTTCTCCCACAAAAAAGATCTCTATCTGATTTTTATGTTATAAAACACAAAGAAATCATAGTACTCTCTTATTCCATTCACGTATAACCAATAGAAACACCTATAATATGGCTACACATTTTAAAGATTTATACCGCCGATATATGGAGAAGGGACTACCTTCTTCTGACTTGAGAGAGTTCAAAAAAAGAACTTGACCACATACCGGATGAAGAACTTTGGAATACCATGATAAACATGGAAAAAGATTCTGCACCGGAAATCGGGATGCCCCCCATGATGAAAAAGCAGATACGTAAGGAACTTCATCAAATCATCTGGAGAAGACGCTGGTATCAATTTGCGAAATATGCCGCTGTCATCGCTCTACTCGTCACCTCTTCCTTCGGCATATATTCCTTATTCGATACTCCAAGTTCGCAACAAATGATAACTGCCAATGTAAAACCCGGCAGCAAATCAGAGATCATATTGCCGGACGGAACAAAAGTGCAACTGAATGGTGCCACTACCATCAGATATGACGTCAATGATACAGAACAACGACTCGTACATCTATCAGGAGAAGCTTTCTTCGATGTAGCCAAAAGCCCGGACTGTCCTTTCAGAGTCATGGTAAATGACTTCCAGATCGAAGTATTGGGAACTTCTTTCAATGTGAATACATATAAGAAAGATGTTATCGAAACCTCTCTGCTTACCGGAAAAATTAAAATATCCGGCGGCTCTCTCCCGCACGAATATACGCTTACTCCCGGTGAAAAAGCAACCTACTCCAGTGTAGACAAAGCCCTCAAAATTACAAAAGCTGATGTGCATGTAGAAACAGGCTGGTGTAATGATTATCTAATTTTCGACTCCGAGCCTTTAATTGATGTTATAGAGCAAATAGAACGGTGGTATGGAGTAGAAATAGAACTAAAATATCCACAGATTGCACAAGATTTACTGTCCGGTTCTTTCCGCCATGAAAATATACAGAATGTTATCCATTCATTGAGCCTTCAGTATAAATTCAAATATGAGATACATAAAGATAAAATCATTATTTATTAACCTCAAAAGAAAGGAGCCTATGAAAGATATAATATAAGCTATTTAAAGAAAAACAACCAAAGAATCGCCCAATCCTTTGGTTGTATGAAAGTCGATAAAATTAATCCATTAAAACATGAAAAATAGTATCAACTATGAATTACACAAAGTTAATTTTTCCTTTAAAAAGAGGAGACATAATCTCCTTATTTTTAGAAACTTTACCATTTTGCTCACTGGAATGATTTTACTATCCACAACAGAAGCATTGGCACAAAAAGGAAATGTGTCGGTAAACATCAATAATGGTACGGTGAAAACATTCATAAAGGAGATCGAGAAACAAACCCGGTATACATTCGTTTATCGGAACAATGTCCTCAACGACCAATCGAAAGTGACCGTCAACTGTAAAAATAAGCCTCTTGATCAAGTACTGTCACAAGTATTCACTCCATTAAATGTTTCTTATTCGCTTAATAACAATACCATAGTATTAGTGAAGCAAGAAGTGCAACAACAGAAAAAAAACGAAAAGAAAACCATCAAAGGTACTGTGACAGATGGAAAAGCGAACCGATTATCGGAGCCAATGTAATACAGGAAGGTGGCATCGGAACAATTACAGATGTTGAAGGAAATTTCACCGTCACAGCAGACCTATCCAAGCCGTTGGAAATATCCTACATCGGATACAAAAAGAAATCTATCCGCATCGGTGCTTCACCAACAATCAACATAGCGCTGGAAGAAGATGCACACGTCATGGATGAAGTTATCGTCATCGGATATGGCTCCAAAACCAAGCGGGATGTTACCTCTTCCATTGGAACTTATAAACCGGGAGAAGTCAATGTCCGCCAGGTATTAGGTGTTGACGAACTGTTGCAGGGACGCGTATCCGGAGTGAATATAACGTCAGCATCCGGTGTACCGGGAAGTAAAAATCGGGTCAGTATCCGTGGAATCGGTTCAATTACCGCAGGTAACGAACCACTATATGTAATTGACGGAGTACCTATCAACAATACGTCAGGAGATACTGGTGCTTGGGGAGCACAATCAATGAACGGTCTGAATGATTTCAATCCCTCCGACGTAGAATCTATACAGATTTTGAAGGATGCAGCTTCCGCTGCTATTTATGGCTCACGTGCAACAAATGGTGTTATCCTGATAACAACTAAAAAAGGAAGCAAGGGACAGGCCAAAGTAAACATTGACACGAATGTTAGTTTCTCCAACCTGACCAGAACAGACAAACTGGATATGACCGACACTGATCTGTTTCTGGAAGTTCTGAACGAAGCTATCGACAACTATAATCTGCAAACCAACAGTACGCAGGCACGTATTGATAACCCTGCACCGGGAAAAGCACAGACAAACTGGCTCGATCTGGTACTTCGTACGGCTGTTACCTACACGACTACCGCGTCTGTGTCAGGCGGAACAGATAAAACGAATTATTACTTGTCCGCCAATTACAAACACAACGAAGGTGTAATTATCAACAATCAGCTCAAACGTTACAATTTGAAGGTTAATCTGGACACGGAAATCAAAAAGTGGCTCAAGGTAGGAACCGCCCTGAATTTAAGTTACTCGCGTAATAACCGCGTTCCCACCGGCTATAATATAGGAACCAGTGTCATTACCCGCGCCATCGAACAACGTCCATGGGATTCCCCTTATCGTCCCGACGGAGAATATGCTGTCGGAGGACAGGAATTGGCCAACCATAACCCGATACAGGCTCTTAACGAAGAAGATGTATATATCGATAATTACCGTGCCCTCGGTTCACTCTATATGCTGTTTAACATAACGAAAGACTTGAACTTCAAAACTACACTCGGAGAGGATTTCAACTATACGGAAGAACACATTTATTACACAGCCGATCACCCCTATGGCAATAAAGTAGGAAAGCTTATTGACGGACGAAAATCTTATGCGAGTACTTTATGGGAAAACGTGCTCACTTATAAACACTCCTTTGAAGAAGATTTCTCTCTGGACGTCATGCTGGGGCATTCTATACAAAAGGATGTAACTTCCTCAGCCGCACAAACGGGTATCCGGATTCCCCTCTCCTTCTTTTGACGTCAACTCTGTTGCTGCCGAATACTCGGATATAAGTACAGGACTTTCTTCATTCCTGCTCCAATCATTCTTCGGCCGTTTAAGTCTGAACTACAAGAACCGCTATTTACTAACGGGAACCATGCGTGCTGACGGTTCTTCAAATTCATATCCAGCAATCGCTACGGATATTTCCCGTCTGTCAGCGCCGGTTGGAATTTGGGAGAAGAATCTTGGTGGAAATATCCACAAACCGATGTAAAGTTCCGCGCAAGCTGGGGTTGCACCGGTAATCAGGGAGGTATCGGCTCTTATGCTTATCAAGCATTAGCCGGTGGAGGGTACAACTATAACGGTGAGAACGGTTTAGGACTGACTACTGCAGGCAACCGCGATCTTAAATGGGAAAAAGCCCAACAAGCTGACGTCGGAGTAGACCTTTCTTTTTTCAGAGGTGCGATCACATTCACAGCAGATGCATTTATCAAAGATACCAAGGACTTGCTTTACCAAAAGCCAACTCCTGCTACATCGGGTTATACCAGCCAGGTATGTAATATCGGATCAATGCGTAATAAAGGACTCGAATTTACCTTAGGAGCCAACCTTAGCAAAGGTTCATTCTCATGGCATTCAGATTTCAATATCTCCTTTATCAGAAATAAACTGACTGCGCTTCTCGACAATAATGAGATATTGACAACCAGCTCGATGCACGCCCTTAAAGTCGGCGAACCGATAGGGTCCTTCTATATGATTAAGTGGAAAGGTATTTACCAGTCGGATGATGAAATTCCTGCCAAGATTTACGATCAGGCGTAAGAGCAGGAGACTGTATTTACGAAGATGTGGATGGTAACGATGTCATAGACGAAAACGACAAACAGTTTGTCGGCTCGGCTAATCCAAAGTTCACCGGTGGTTTCAATAACACATTCAAGTACAAAGGCGTTGACTTGAGCCTGTTCTTTACATTTTCGTCAGGCAACAAGCTCTATGAACTGTGGACCGGAGGTTTACGAATGGGTAACGGTACATGGCCGATACTGAAATCATCTGCAGAATCCCGTTGGACGGGACCAGGCAGTACTAACGAAAATCCGCGTGCCATTTATGGTTATACGTGGAACTCAACCAAGTTTGTCAATACCCGAATGTTACACGATGCATCTTATATCCGTTGCCGTACAGCTTCTATTGGATATACCCTCCCAAAAAGTTGGATTAACCGGATACATATCGATAATCTACGCATATATTTCCAGGCAGATAACCTCTTCATATTAACGAAGTGGCCGTATCTGGATCCGGAAGTAAATGTAAGCCTCTCTGCAACCAATATGGGATATGATTATCTCTACCCATCCCAACCGCGTACGTTTACAATAGGTGTCAATCTTAAATTCTAACAGATATGAAGAATTTTATTATATCGTTATTAACAGTATTATTGGTGTTTGCCACTAGTTGCAACGAAATGGACCAATATCCGCATAATGCCGTATCCAGTGATAACCTCACCGAGGAGGATGCTCAATTACTGCTTACCGGACTCTACTTTTATATACAAAACAAACCAACAGTCAATGGTTATCTTACACAAGACATTGTCGGCGGAGATCTTGTCCGCGGCGGAGCGACAGGACTGAAAGATCCGGTATTATTGGTAAAAGACCTGGTTACCCCTGAAAGCGGTTTCGTCAGCGGACCGTGGGATGGATTTTATACTGCTCTCTACCAAGTAAATTCACTGATTGTCGCAGTTGACAAATTAGCAGCCAGCCAGTCACGAAACGAGATACTGGGAGTAGCCAGTTTCTTCCGTGGTCTGATTTATTATCACCTGGTTACCCGCTATGGAGAAGTTCCCATTCTCGAAGCTCCTTTCTCGGGAGACATCGCAGCATCTACCGAAACAGAAGGATGGAGTTTTGTAGAAAAGAATTTTCAGGTAGCAATAGATTATGCTCCTACTTTTTCCGACAAGTATTACGTCTCAAAACAAGCGGCAAAGGCTTTAATGGCAAGAACCAAACTTGCACAAGGCAAAATGACTGAAGCTGCCAAACTTGCTGAAGAAGTGATAGGTGATGCCAATTTCTCACTTGCCGACTTCGACCAGATCTTCCGTGGAAAAGCAAACCGAGAAGAAATATTCTCATTTGTCAATCTGCTCAATGAATCAAGCGTAAACTTGAGTGCTTCCCTCTATTCACGTGCTTCTGCCAATGGAGGTAGCTATACATATGCGCCGACGACAAAAGTGATGAATATGTTCGAACCGGATGATAAACGAACCGCCATATCAATTGATATGCAGGAAACAAATGAAGTCATTAATAAATATCCCGGTGGAGAGGTGACTACCGATCCGATCATTATTACCCGTTTGGGGGAAATGTACCTGATCAGTGCTGAAGCACAAGGACTTTCCAAAGGGCTTACCCGTTTGAATGAGCTTCGGAACTTTCGTGGTCTTCCTTCTGTACACCCTGCCACTGAAGAAGACTTCATAGATGCAATTCTCAATGAGAGACATACGGAACTACTGGCAGAAGGTTTCCGTTGGTTCGACTTGTCCGCCTCAACCGCCTGGAAAGTGATCTCGGCTTTGAGCGCAAGTATAACAAATTACCTATTCCTGCCAAAGAAAGGTCTCTCAATAAACTTTTAAATCAAAATTCATATTGGGCTAACTAAAACAATGAAAATGATGAACTTATTAAAATACATGCAGATTCTGTCATTTGTATTACCAGTGGCTTTCTTAAGTTGCTCAAACGATACAATTGAAGACGTACATTATACCCCGCAAACAAAAATCGGTCAAAAACTATTAGCGGGTAGTGAAACAGTGGCACGTGTATATACCGATACCAGCTTTGTTGTTGCATTGGGAGTTACGGAAACAGATGTCCACTTTCAAAAGGCAGACAGCCGCTCTACTCATATATTTATAATCGACATTGATTTGAATGAACCAGGGGTTTCATTAGAAGTAGGTATGCCGTATGATGCGGATGTACGCAACAACTTCCAGCGGCAGACACTAACAGAAATGGCAGATTACGCCGACCGTCCGTGGCACCGGGTAGCTGCCATGATTAATGCTGATTTTTGGGATGTCAGTACAATGGATATCAGGGGGCCCATTCATCGCAATGGAGTGATCTTAAAAAACTCATTCATCTTTAAAGAAACACTTCCCCAACAAGCTTTGAGTTTTATCGCGCTGACGAAAGACAACAAAATGGTAATTGCCGACTCTGTGGAGTATCGTGGTATGCAGTACAACCTCAAAGAAGTGACCGGGAGCGGAGTTATCGTGCTACGGGATGGAGAAATATCCGGCGCGACTTATCCAGGTATCGATCCGCGTACTTGTCTTGGATATTCAGATGATGGTCATGTCTACTTCATGGTGGCTGACGGACGTGTAGAGTTCTACTCATACGGACTTACTTATCCGGAAATGGGTTCAATAATGAAAGCATTAGGATGCTCATGGGCTGTGAACCTGGATGGTGGCGGTTCTACCAATGCTTATACGACATCCGATAGCGGATATATTCCAAATACGGAACCGGCCTTCTGATGGACAGGAGCGACCTGTCGTAAATACGTGGATGGTAACAGTCAATGAACCTTAAAAAGCAGAAAGTATGAAGAACTCAATATTTATTTTATCTATCCTATTTTGTTGCAACTTGTTCTGTGGATGTTCGGAATCGGACGAATCCGATTCCCGACAATTTCCTCCGAAACTCATTTCCATTATTCCGAAAGCTGGATCGACAGGAGGTACCGCAATTATTTCAGGAGTTCATTTTTCTGAAACAGCAATTGATAATGAGGTATTTATTAACGGAGTACAAGCGGAAATTATCGATGCAACCCAGAATCGTTTAGTGATTGCTCTTCCCAATAATCCGAAAGGTACTTATTCAATCAAAGTTAGTGTGAAAGGGGAAGTTGTAGAAGGACTCAAATTTACTTATGCAACACCTCAAGCTCCACCTGAACTTGCTGTATTACAGGTTATGCCCTCCTCTGCCTATGCAGGAGATTTAGTGACACTGATCGGTCAGTGTTTCAGCACAGTGGTATCAGAAAATCAGGTGACAATCAACGGAGTGACTGCTGAAGTTAAAGAGGCGACTTCCAGCCAACTCAAAATTATCATTCCCGACACCGAGGAAGGCAGTTACCCTATCCGTGTGAGAATTGGTACTAAAGAAGCTGAAAGCCCCCTGTTTACTTACCTTCACACAGTGACATTAACGACCTCTTCTCTAACCCCCGCACGTGGAAAAGCCGGAGAGGAAGTGGTGATTTCAGGAGAAGGATTTGGAACAACGGTCGAAGAGAACATGGTTTCCATAAACGGAAAGCAGGCAACCGTAAAAGTTGTAACCGCAACAACGCTAACCATTATTGCTCCGGAGAATCCTTCCGGTACCTATCCAGTCAAAGTTACTGTCGCAGATAAAACGGTAGAGAATCTAAGTTTCACCTACGAAGATTTATCTTACACAGTTGCAACAGTAGCAGGTAACTCCGCAACTACCTCTACTGACGGTAAGGGAACGGCTGCCTCTTTCAAATTCCCGCAGGGACTAGCTCTCGCACCCAATGGTGACATATGGATTGCCGAAAGAGGAAATAACGTCATCAGAAAAATGGATCAGGAATATAATGTTTCAACTGTTGCCCAAAGTGGCACCGTTACATTTAATGCTCCCTGGCAAGGTGGTTTCGATCTCTCGGGTATATATTATGTAGCCAATAAAGCTTTGAATAATATTATTAAGATTACACAGGAAGGCACTTGCTCTGTGTTCTCCACCGAAACAACCTTTAAAAGTCCGATGAGCGTCACTTTTGATAGTAACGGTAATATGTATATCGCGGACCGCGATAATAAGGCAGTAAAGAAAATAACATCCGGCAGTACTGTAACTAACTACGATATGTCTTCACTCAAAGCCGGTCCCAATTGTATGGCGTAGATAAGAAGGGAAGAATTTTTGTAGGTACCGGCGGTACTTATCAGCTGCATATGTTCGATACGGACGGTACACTAAAAACTGTATTCGGAACTGGCGTAGTACCCACTGCCGCGACTTATTCTGATGGTGAACAGAACGACCTGTCAAAAGCAACCATGGGGCAACATTCGGCATTGCATTCGGCCGGATGAGGTACTTATATCACCGATTATACAATGCATACCATACGTACGCTAACACCGGATGCAGAAGGCGACTATACGAAAGGAACATTAAAAACAATAGCCGGTATTCCGGGAACGAAAGGTAAAATTGATGGTTCTGCCCTGACAGCTACATTCAATTGCCCTGCAAGCGTACTGGTTTCGGATAAAGTATATATCGCTGATGAGCAAAACCATTTGATTCGTACCATAACAGTAAATAAATAAAAGACTATGAGAAAGATATACATACTACTGCTCGCCTGCCCACTCTTATCATTGTTTGTAGCCTGCAATGATAATGACTACAAAGCGTCAGTGACAGAGCTTAGGCTGGTCCTCGTGAAACCCACCAATGTTTATTCCGGTGAAATAGCTACAATACTGGGACGTAATTTCAGCACGGTGCCGGAAGAAAATGCTGTTTTCATCAACGACCAGCAGGCAACCGTTATAGAAGCTTCAAGGACGAACTGAAAATAATATTACCTGAAATGGCTCCGGGAAAATATTCCATCCGCGTCAAATCCCCCTCGGGTGAATTGACAGGCCTCGAGCTCAATTATCTGAAAACACCCGATCAGGAATATATCGTTCAAACAATCGTTGGACAGAAGGAGTATTCGAAATGACAGACGGAGTCGGTACGGAAGCCACAACCAAGCTTCCCACTGGTATCGCTTTTGCTCCGGATGGCAGTTTATGGTTTACAGAACGAGGATACAACTATATACGACGTATCTCTCCGGACTTCCTGGTCACTTCACTCCTCGATGTGGCAGTAGACGGTAGCAGTGCTATCTGGCAAGGTGGATTCGATTCGAAAGGAAACTATTATTTCATCGACAAAGGAAAAGGAATGTTACGGAAAATAGAAACCGGCAGTATGTCTGTTTCAACCATAGCATCCGAAATGAAGAGTCCAATGAATGTTACATTCGATGATGAAGATAACATATATGTATCGGCACGCGACAATAAGGCGATTTATAAATTCACACCTTCAGGTACAAAAACAACTTTCGCCACTCTTAACGTATCTCCCAACTATATTGTGTTCGACAAAAACAAGAATATGATTGTTGGTACTTCTAATGGGTATGTGTTGATTCAAATCAGTCCAGATGGCACGCAAAAAACAATTGCAGGAGACGGAGTAAAAGGACAAGAGTATTATGACGGAGAACCCGGTAATCCGCTTAGTGCAAAAGTGGGTGCTACTTTCGGGGTAGCTGCCGGTTCAGATGGATGCCTGTATCTTTCGGATAACACGTACAACTGCATCCGCAAACTAACTCCTGACGCAAATGGAGACTACTCGAAAGGAACGCTGGAAACCATCGGCTGGTTCTGGGAAAGCAGGTTTCTCCGACGGAAAAGGACTGAAGGCTACCTTCAACCAACCGTATGAAATCATAATTACGGAGGACTGCAAAACAATGTATGTGGCAGGCGCCGTCAATTACCTGATTCGCCGCATTACTGTCAAATAATAGCGAGCACCCGGGGCGATGCCCCCGGGTGACTTTTACCCATCATTAATGAATTCTATTAAGTTATGACGAAAAAACTTTTTTTTCTTACTACCTATTCTGCTAACCGCATTTTCCATCAGCGCACAAACAAGGACTGATAAACTTTTGAAAAATCTACATGATAATGAATCGAAGTATATCTTTGTTATCGCTCATAGAGGAGACTGGCGCAATGCGCCGGAAAACTCCCTGCAAAGTATCGAAAAAGCAATTGCAATGAAAGTTGATATGATAGAACTTGACATACAACCGACTAAAGATGGCAACTTTATTTGTATGCACGACGAAACTCTCGACCGTACTTCTACGGGAAAGGGACCGATAAAAGATTATACGACCGAGGAACTGAAAAAGTTCGTCCTACGCAGCGGCAACGGAATCAAGACCCGCCAACAATCCCCACACTGAAAGAAGCATTAAATGTCTGTAAAGGCCGTATTCTTGTCAATATAGACAAAGGAGTACTTACATAAAAGAAATTATGCCTATCATCCAGGAATGTGGAATGGAGAAACAGGTCATCATCAAAGGATACTATCCTGTAGAGAAAGTGAAAAAAGAGTAATGGCTCCAATGAAAGCATGCTTTATATGCCTATCGTTAATTTATGGGATAAAGAAGCAGTTGCCACTATACAAACTTTTATCAAAAACTTTACCCCAATTGCTTACGAATTATGCTTCAAAGATGATGCAAATCCGAATCTAAAAATAATAGATGAAATCGCTAAATCAGGTAGTCGGATATGGATGAATACTTTATGGGATAGTCTATGTGGCGGACATGATGATGAAAATGCTCTATTGGAAAGTAAAGATAAACATTGGGGCTGGATGTTAAAGCATAAAGCAACAATGATACAAACAGACCGTCCACAAGAACTTATTCATTATTTGGAGGAAAAAGGATTGAGAGATCTGGAACAATCTTCTCTATAAGTCATTCGAAACATCTTATTTATTAAAGAAGTAGCGAGCTTCTTGTTTTCAGGAACAACTTAACACATTTGCAAAAAAAAGGTCAATTCACCCCCATGAATTGACCTTTATTTCTTCTTATTTCTTTCCGTTATTAGTCTCTAAACTTAATTTTCAGAATCTTGCTGATAGCAGGTTTATACTTCTTTAGCATCCGGTCGAATCCCAAATCGTTCGGATGAGTTCCGTCGATGGTTCCCTCGTGATCTGTTCCCAAGAAACGGTCTTCTTTAATGAAATACAGGTTCTTTACGCCTTTTTTACGCAGTACTTCTACTTGTTCAGCGATAGCCTCATTCTGTTGCTTTACATTCTCACGGGCTTTCTGATTAAAGTTTCCCGTTTCGCGTATCAATGTCTGTATGATAATAATAGGTGTATCCGGATGTTTTTCCCGCAAGGTCATTACAAAGTCAACAGCCCGTTCGGTAATCTCTTTGGGAGAAGGATTAGGAATACAATCCAAGATAAAAGCGTCTGCATCAATATCCGCTAACATCCCGGCAACTTCTTTCTCCATTTTTCCATTGCCACTCAACCCCAAATTTATGAAATTATATCCACTGCTACGGGATAAGCGGGCCGGATAGGCCATGCCCGGACGGCTGGCAGAAGCTCCCTGCAAAATACTGGATCCGTAGACTACTATTTTCTCTTTGAACGGATTTTCTCCTTTATGTATGTGAGCATCAGAAGAAACACCTATCTCCAGACTCTTCAACTCATCGTATAAAGGCAGATATAACAAACATTCTTTCTCTTCGGTTCCCATATTATCGACAATCACTCTTTCCGTAGTCACACCACCCGGCATCCCTACTCCGGCAAATTGCCATTTCCCATCCCGTTTGATATACAAATCCAAGCCTTTCTGGGCTAGTCTGGTCAAGTTTGGCAATTGGTAATTGTCAGGAACAGTCCATTTAGCTTTTATCACCGGACTGTTCGTTGTGAAGGAAATAGCCAAACCCGCAGAGTTGGTGAATAGCTTCTTTACTGCAGGAGGCATCGTACAATACTTTGCTGTATCTACCCGATGGAAATATTCACCTTCGGTAGTCGCTTTTCCTACCAATAAAAGCTCTTGAGCCGGCATATAGGTAAAATTGCTCTTCTGCTGTCCGAATGTTGTAAGGGGAAACATTATCAGACCCAGGCAAATCCAGACATTTCGTGTTAAGTTTCTCATGGTTAGTTTAATATTAACAGTTTATTAATTGTCAGTATATCGTAGCAGTATCAAAAAGCTACTTATAAATCAGCGTTGATAAATACTCTTCTGCAAACATTTCATTGGCAACCTCCAGTAGTTGCTGTGCCGTTAACTCTTCAATACGCTTAAAAACAAGCTCGGATGATTCATATTTATGATAATGAAGGTATGTTTTCGCCATTCCCAGTGCATTATTCTCAAAGTTATCAGATGCCACTCCAATTTGTCCGATCAACTGCTTTTTCGCTGCTGCCAACTGGGAGGAAGTCATTTTCACATCACGCATCCGCTTCAGTTCCTTATAGGTCAGTTTCAAACAGGTATCCATATCATCTACATCCGTCCCGAAATAAATACAGAAAGCCCCTGTATCCGTGTAAGAGGTCAGATTGGATTCTACATTATAAACCAGTCCTCTACGCTCACGAAGGGACACATTGAGTTTACTATTCATTCCGGGACCTCCGAGGACATTGTTCAATAAATAGAGAGCCGTGCGTTTGTCGTCATACGCATTATAGCCACGGCTACCAATCATTACATGTGCCTGGTGTGTGTCTCTGGGAACCGTCAAATGTTCCGGCACATAAAGAGGCGGAGGTGTACGACGATTCTCTACTCTTACATCAGGAATATCCAAGAGGTATTTCTCTACCAGGCGAATGATTCTTTTGAAATCATATTGTCCCTGAACAAAAAACACCATATTCCCCGGTTGGTAAAACCGGCGGGTAAACGATAGAACGTCTTCCGTACGAAAACTCCGCAGCAGTTCCGGTTTACCAAGAATGTTTCTTCCCAATGGATGATTGCGGAAGATCATATCTTCAAAATCATCGAAGATCAGTTCCGACGGAGTATCCTCATACGACTGGATTTCATCAATAATGACCTCCGTTTCTTTTTCTATCTCATGCTGCGGAAAGGTTGAATGAAATACAATATCCCCCAACAGTTCAAGCGCCCGTTCCAGATGTTCTTTCAGGAAAGCGGCATAGACCACCGTTTCTTCCTTATTAGTGTAAGCATTCAGGTCGCCCCCCACATTCTCCATCCGGTTGAGGATATGCCAGGCTTTACGCTTCTCCGTTCCTTTAAAAATCAGGTGTTCTACAAAATGGGCCATTCCCTGCTCATTCTCTGCCTCATCGCGCGTTCCGGCATCGATCGCAAAACCACAATAAGCTACTTTTGAGAGGGTCGGTTCATGGATAATACGTAAGCCATTTGGCAATGTATATTCGTTACCTTGCATTGTTTTATACTTCCTTATTGAATTAATGCCACAAAAATACAATAAAACTTATTGCTGTTTATAGAAAATTGCAGATATTTGTGGACTATAACAGCAACAACGTATATGGAAAAGATAGGAATATTCTGTTCCGCCTCCGAAAACATTGACAAAATGTACTTCGAAAGTGCCCGCCAAATAGGAGAATGGATGGGGCAGAAAGGCAAAACCTTGATATATGGAGGGGCCAGCCTCGGACTGATGGAATGTGTAGCCCGCGCCGTGAAAGAAAACGGAGGCAAGGTCATCGGAGTTGTCCCGCCAAACTGGAGGAGAA
>ENA-OQJH01000100-OQJH01000100.1-human-gut-metagenome-genome-assembly--contig:-NODE-100-length-48582-cov-4.395831_pt1 | contig 48582 bp, 60 predicted proteins | sample MGYA00242597_ERZ504763 | MGnify/ENA primary metagenome ERZ504763 (study PRJEB26092, sample SAMD00036359) | human gut metagenome | host: Homo sapiens | study: EMG produced TPA metagenomics assembly of... | reverse complement strand
TGACTTTTTATTTGCAGGCTGTGTTTTTTCATATAAAATTTGTTACTTGCAAAATTTTTATACATAACCACAGTCCATCTATCTTACTCAAAGGATAACTTATTCCTCGATAAATTACTCGCCATTTCTTGCATTTTTTTATATTTTCGCCATTTTTTGCCTGCTATTAAAACAAATAAAAAGGACGCAGGATTTTACTCCCACGCCCCTAAACTTATCTGGCTTTATCTTCTCTGACTTTTGGCAGCTCCTTCCCTGCCGTTTCCTGCTTTGCCTCCGATGTTTTTCTTGCCGCAAAAGCATCTGCATTATACTTGTACTCCTGTGGTTCAGCTACCATCGGTGAGTAGATGATCTCTCTTTCTGTATCCGGTGCTTTCTGTTCCTTATCCTTTGTCTGCTCCATACGCTTTTCCTTATCAAACTGCACATTCATAGCCAGATTATCCAGCTTATCAATCGAGGCATCCAGATGCAGCTCCATTGATACAAGCAGTTTTTTCACTGCTTTCATAGGGGCAAGCACCGCCTTTGTGAAAGGGTGTTTCTGTTCCTTCTGTGAATAATCCACCTCCGGCTTATCTGCAAAGGTATGGAACGCATTGTTTACGATCTGACCAGCTTCACGGAGTCCCTTTGCAAGAAGTGCTATCCTTGCAATATCCCTGTCTGTAGATACAATCATATCTTTTACCGCTGTTCTGACATTGAGAAGTCTTTTCTTAATTCCTACAAATTCTGTCACCCTGTAAAGTGCCGCCCTGCCCTTTGCCTTTGTTTCATCAACAATATTCTTGGCAGTAGATTTTACCTGTACTTTTATCTCAGATACCTGTGACTTTATCTGCTCACATCTGGCATTGAGTCGCTCCTGTGCTTCTGTTAATGCTTTTTTGCATTATTGATAAGGGTATCTTCCTGCATTTTCTTGATCTGGTCCTGCATACTGGTAAGTTCTTCTGTCATAGACACAATCTTTTTTTCCAGACCATCCACATAGGTGCATATCTCAAATACATCATTTGCCTGTTCTTTCATAGTATTCTTTTTTAATAAATCGAGAAGTTCTCTTATGATCTCCTCATTAGTAAGTGTCTTTTCTGCTTCCATCTGCTTTTCCTCCTTATAAACAGGGCAGCATATGCCGCCCCTTAGCCTTAATTATCGAAAGGGTGTATCCTTTTTATCCCTGTCGGGATTTCCGTGGTTCTGTTCGGCATTCTCCCTTGCTTTTTCGTTGCTCTTATCCTTTGCTTTCTCATATTCTGCAATAATCTCATTATAGAGCTTCTCCCTGAAATCCTTTGTGACCGGATAGCAGACATCCTGATAAATCGGTTTGCCGTGCTCGTCCACCTGCTTTGTTTTATAAGAAGGCATTGATACAAAGATTTTCTCTTTGCCCTGAAGGATGTTTACATTATTTACAATGAAGCTGTTTTCAAAGTAAATACGGGCAAGTCCCTTGATATTACTGCCTTCCCTTTCATAAGGTGTTACCGTCACGGAAAACTCCGGCATTTCCTGAGTTTTTCCCTGTGTCTGTGTTTCTGCTTTCTCCGGCTCCCTGATTTTTGCATAAGCCTCAAGGATATTAGTATAGAGTTCCTCACGAAACTCTGCCGTGATAGGATTGCATACATCCTTATAAATCACGCTGTTTTTCTCATCACGCTCATTTGAACGGTATCTTGGCATTGATACAAAAAGCTCTCCCTTTTCCTTATTTTCAAGGATTGCGATATTGGTAATCTTGAATGAATCACCAAATACCACGGTCGCAAAACCCTTGATATTGCTGCCATCTTTTGCTCTTACCTCGTTTACCTTAATTGAATACTTCATACGCTGTTCCTCTCTTTCTTATACTTCTGAATTATCATTGTTTTCTGGTATGATAAGCTCACACCAAAGCTGTTCTATCTGTTCACAAGACAATCTGCCATTTAACCAGTTGCCAAGTGTAACAACCATTCCGTCCTGCTCATAGTAGAGCCATTCCTGTGTTTCGATGTTTCCCTCATACACGATAGTCACATCAAAATCAGGCATAAATAATCCTGCCTCCGTATCCCAGATACAGGCAACTCCCTGTCTGAGTGTCAGATTCAGCCTTTCGACATACACAGACCAGCCGCTTACGACAATCTGAAAGTCATCATCAATCTCTGCAATATCATCCTGAGTGTCGATCAGCTCCTCCATTTCCGATACTGCTTCTTCTATCTCCCCCAGTCGGTATCTCTTATTCATCTGCCGCCTCCTTATATCTGCACCTGACAATAAAACGCATTGTTCCCTGTCCCGGCATTCAGCATTTCACTTCCGGTTTCTTCCATTACCGGGTATCTGATATCTATTCCCGGTATCTCAATAATGCCGATGATACTGCCTTCTTTAAGAATGGCTTTCTCCTCTTTACTAACGGTGGTTTGCTCTTTCTCAACCTCTGACCTTTCATCCTGCTTCTCCTCCAATGTCTGCTCAAATTCATTTATGAGCTGGTTCGTGTTTCTCTCTCCGGTTGTACACCAGAAAAAAGAGACTGCCATAATGGCAATCCCTGCTGTAATCAGTAGTCCTGCGACCACTTTCCTTATGCTCATAGAGTTTCACTCCTATCTTTTCCTGTTTCTGTCTGGCATATAGATTCCCTTATCCTCTGCAACAATACCCGCATTTTCTATTCTGTCCTCAGACTTTTCTTCGTCCGGTCCGCCAAGATCTGCATCCATAGCCTTTGCGTTCTCAAGGTCAAGCTGGGCATTTAATTCATACTGCCTTGCAAGTTTTTCTTCCAGTTCTGCACTATATGCAAACGGCTTATCATACTCCGCCTTTGAAGCCTCAAGGTCATTCTGGTACTGTTCAATCTTCTTTTCCAGAAAATCAACATTTTCATGAAGTCCGTTGAACAGGTTCTCCAGCTTTACCATACTTCCCACCGGACTTGTGGAAAGTTCTGCCTTGTATTCCGTCTTTCCACGAAGCACCATATAGTTGATACTGAGGAAATTCTTTTCCACCAAAAGCTCAAAGCCGTGGAACTTACCGACTGGAGTGGTTTCGCCTGTCTTACATTTGCTGATTGCTTCAAGCATTACGGTTCCACCATCCACTCGCTCTGTATAAGTTGCATTGCCTATGGTAATGGCAAAGTCCGGGTTATCAATCAATTCCTTATCCCTTGCCTTTATATCCTCCTTACATTGGCAAGTTTTTCTGTCGCAGTTTTGATGAGTTTTGGATATTTGATCATAAAATTATCCTGCAATCCGTATCTCTGATTATCATACGACGCTTTTAAGAGCTTTAATCTCTGGACATCATTGTCAACCTCCATCTTTTCCCTGATTAAAGGGTTGCCTGTCGCAACCGCCTTAATCTCCGCATAAGAAGTGTTGCCTCATCAATGTCCTCACAGCTTCGGCTCACTGCCTTGCTTGTCATAACCTGACTGATGAAACGCTGCTTGTTTTCCACAAGTGACCAGTTGTATGCATCAAAGGTTTGTTTTGTAACATATCGGTAGATTGCCACCTCATCGTTTTTATTTCCCTGTCGGATACCTCTGCCTTCCCTCTGTTCAATGGAAGAAGGCTTCCACGGGCAATCGACATGGTGCATTGCAACAAGGTGTGTCTGTACATTAACTCCGGTTCCGCACTTATCTGTCGAACCGATAAGGACTTTTTTCTTACCTGTCCTCATTTCCTTAAAGAGTGCATCCCTCTGTGCGTCTGTTTTTGCATCGTGAATAAATGCTATCTCCTCCGCAGGATACCATATTGGATAAGTGACTCCTTCAGATAATCATAAATCGTAAAGTCCTTGTCCGGTCCCGGTGTTCCAATATCCGAAAAAATAAGCTGACAGCCTATATGACCATCAGCATTTCCTTTTACATATTCTTTCCAGACATTTTCCGCTACCTTATTGAGCTTTCCGTCCGGGTTGTTCGGTGCGTCCTTATCAATCAGTCTTGCGTCTGTTCCAAGAAGTCTTGCTTCGTGCGTAATCTTTAAGAAGTTGTCAACACTTGGATCAACACCCCCGCCCCTTATCCTTTCTGCCCTTACAACAAATTCTTCCATTACCTGCTTCACATACCAGTCCGGCTCCGACTCCACGATGATAGGCTTGCCGCCACGCAGAGCTGGCACATCAAGGTCAAGCATATCCGCTGTCTGCACATCGGCAACCTCACGGAAGATGTTCATAAGCTCCGGCAGATTGGTAAACTTATTGAACCTGCTCTTGAAACGGAAACCACTGCCCTCAACCGTAAGCTCCAGTGCCGTTGTTACTTCTCCAAAGTTAGCCGCCCACGAGTCGAAATGATGAATTCCCATCTCCTCAAGTGCCGATTTCTGCAAATAAAGCTGCATAACATACATCTCACACATTGTGTTGCTTATCGGTGTACCTGTTGCAAATACAATTCCCCTGCCATCATTTATCTCTGATAAATACTGGCATTTAAGCTGCATATCCGTTGACTTTTTAGCCCCACTACTGCTGATTCCCGACACATTATTCATCTTTGAAAATGTGGCGAGGTTCTTAAAATTGTGTGCTTCGTCTACCATAATAGAGTCAACACCCAGCTCCTCAAAGGTAATGAGGTCATCTTTCCTGCTCTCATCGGTCAGGGATTTAAGCTGTTCCTCCAGCTTTTTCTTCTGGCTTTCCATCTGCTTTACGGTCCAGCGTTCCCCGTTCCGCTCCTTCATATCATCAATCGCATAGGTGATCTCATTTATCTGTTCATTAAGCATTCGCTCCTTTCTCTCTGCCGAAATTGGAATTTTTTCAAATTGCGAGTGCGACATAATGATGCAGTCATAATCGCCTGTCGCAATCCTTGACACAAACTGCTTTCTTCGGCTCTTTTCAAAATCACGCTCCGTTGCAACCAAGATGTTTGCTGACGGGTAAAGCCTTAAAAATTCACTTGCCGTCTGCCCGATAAGCGGCTTTGGCACTACCATAATTGTCTTATTGGAAAGTCCGAGTCTTTTCTGTTCCATACACGCAGCCATCATTCAAACGACTTTCCGGCTCCGACGCAGTGGGCAAGCAGGGTATTTCCTCCCATAAGGATTCGTGCCACCGCATTTTTCTGGTGCGGTTTTAATTCAATCTCAGGGTTCATTCCTGGAAATTGCAAATGGCTTCCGTCATACTCACGCAGGCGGATATTATTGAAGGTTTCATTATAATATTCCACATACTTCTGTCGGCGTTCCGGTTCTGCAAACAGCCATTCCTTGAACTTCTCCTTGATCATATTCTGCTTTTCCCTTGCAAGCATTGTCTCATTCTTATTGACTTCATAATGGTACTTGCCATCACCGTCATCAATCCTGTCCCTGACAGTGACTGTTTTTAAGTTCAGGGTATCCTCAAAATAGAATAAGCGTCCATTCTGCTTGTACCATAAGTTTTCGTTGCAGCCACGGAATGTTTATCCATACTTTTATTTTCAATGAACCATTCCATACTCATTTTATTCAAGTGTACCTGAATACCGGAATTATAATACTCTGTTCTGATTGCCCTTGCCCTCTTTGGTGTATTAAGCAGCTCATAGATAAACTGCTCATAATCAAGCGGCTCAATCCAAGTTGTACCAATCTTTACATCAATATCCGAGGCTTCAATCCATTCCGGCTGAACTTCCTCTAGGGCTGCGGCATTGGCGGCAAATCTTTCTGCCTGCGGATTATCGGTATCCGCCGCCATTGCCTTTGCAACACGCAGCTTATCCCTTACATTTCCCGACAGATATTCGTCTGCTGTCTCCCAGCCTGCGTCCGGGTTATTTTCATTGTAACGGTCAGGATTAAGAAATATAATTCCATCGAGTTCCTTTATGAGAGTATCCCTGTCTGTTTCATAAATGGAGAGCATATAAGGAATATTTACATATCCAAACTCATTGACCGATACATTAAGAGCCTCAACTGCAGTTTCTACCCTGTCCACCACGGACTTTGCTTTAATCGTCTGCTTATAAAACATATCAGCCTTCTTCACCTCCCCGTCCTCATTTACTTCTTCCAGACTGCAAAGAAGCGGATAATCGCTGTCATCCCTGAACGCTGTACGGTTTGCTTTGGAAGTGATTGCTCCATACTTTCCAACGAATTTATCATATTTTACATTCAAAAGCTGCTGTTTGTCTGCAAGCTCCTCATCACTACAGCCCTCCATCTGGATATCAATCAGCTCTCTTGTTATCTGTCTGATTTCATCAAGGCTCTTAATACGCCCCTCCGCTGTCGGTGATACTTTCTGCCTTACCATCTCTGAATTTTCCCTGTAGTAAAGTTTTCCTTCAAAGAATGTGTAAGTATAATTTCTGACATCCGGATCAGCGGGAATGACTTCCTCTGTCTGTTCCTCATTATCTGCCAGTCTCTCAAAATCTGTCATCTGTGCTTTGATGTTACTGATTGCCTTATTGAGTGCTTCATACAGATTGAAGTTCTCATCATTATTCACACAGACGGTATATTTGCTGTCCTGTCCGAACATCCTTGTATCATACTGCATTGTACCAAGCATCATCTCCGGGTGCTCTGCAAAATAGGAATTGACTGCTATGCCATCACCTGTGACACCAAGATGTACCCAGTCAGGCTCTATATCAATTTTTCGCTCTCTTTTCTGTAAAAAAGAATGTCCGCAGTCACCTCAGTTCCTGCATTATCCTTAAATGCAGTATTCGGAAGTCGGATTGCTCCCACAAGTTCTGCCCTCTCAGCCAGATACTTTCGTATAGTCGGATTGCTCTTATCCAGTGTTCCCTTTGTGGTAATCACTGCAACCATACCTCCCGGTCTTGCCTGATCGAGTGCTTTTGCCAGAAAATAATCGTGAATACGGAAGTTATACTTGTTGTACTTTGGATCGAATATCTTATAATCTCCAAATGGCACATTTCCCATAACAACATCAAAGAAGTTATCCGGATATGTGGTGTTTTCAAATCCTGTAATACTGATATTGGCATTCTGGTAAAGCTGTTTTGCTATTCTTCCCGATATGCTGTCCAGCTCCACTCCGTACAGCCTGCTTTGCTGCATTGGTGCTGGCATACTTCCGAAGAAATTACCGATACCCATAGACGGCTCCAAGACATTTCCGCCTTTAAACCCAAACTGCACAAGCTGAATTGATACACGTTGCAATCTCCGGCGAAGTGTAAAAGGCATTATTTACAGTTGCTCTTGCCGCACTGTATTCCTCATCGGAAAGAAGCTCTTTCAGTTCTGCATACTCTTTGCTCCACGCAGCATTATTCTCATCAAATGCCTGTGACAAGCCTCCCCAGCCGACAAACTTTGATAAAACAGTCTGCTCCTCCTGTGTTGCAAGTCTGTTTTCTGCTTCAATCTGCTTTAGTGTACAGATTGCATCAATGTTCCACTGGTATCTGGTCTTTGCACCACCCTTTTCTGTTTCCCACAGGTTATAATGGAAATTGAGTTTTGTCTGGTCTTGTGTTTTTTCTTTTCCACGCAGACCTTCCACTGGCGGTAATACTTCCTGTGCAGGTGTTTCAGGGGCAGCCTCCTGTGGTTCGGTATCCTTCTGTGGAATATCTGCCGATACATTCTTATCCTCATCAGAAATTATACGACCATCCGTGTCAATCTTGGTATTCAAGCCATATGCAATCGCCCGTTCTCTGGTTTTAAGACGGCTTTCTCTCACACTGTCCTCAATATCAAAGAACTTGCGGTAAACAGGATTCATCTTTTCCCTGTCAATCTTATTTTTTATGGTCTGATAGATTGCCTTCTGGTCCTCTCCACAGTAAAATGCTGTTTTACCATATAGGATAAGATTTCATATACCTCACGCCATGATACGGTATCCCCTGCCCTCTCTCCATTTCTGTTTTTGTAGCTTACTTTCACATCTGCACTGCTTAAAGTGTATTCTGTGAGTCCATACTGATTATTGCAATATGCCTTTCTCTCACCCTGAACATTTCCCATCGCTATCTCACAGATCAGTTCCAGCTTATTTGGCATAAATGCAAAATCCGATTGCACCACATCCATAAGGAAAGCACGGAATGGTGTGTAACAGCTACATTCTGACACAAGTATCTCAATGGCATCTCTTAAATCTTTATCCATTGCAGCTACACGGTCAGCATAATCAATCGGCTTGATATACCGTAACTCAGCCGCCTTTCTGTTTACAGCATAACTGTCAGGCTCATCAGGAATAGCATAATCATCAATTTCTGATTTCTCCTCCTGCGTATCAACTTCACGGTACTCTGCGTCAATGACTTCATCATCTTCACGAAGTCCGTCCATTGCAAGCTCATCAATACGAGGTGTCTCCGACTGGTATTCTCCGGTAAGGATAAGTACACCGATTTCCTTTTCGACATTCTTCCACGAAACGTATCCTTCTACTTCTCCATCTTCATCTTTCCATTGGATACGAAGTCCCGAACCGTGAAATGTGTCATACCCGTGCAAGCCTAGACCGTCAAGCGGCCAGCTTGCACCCCCCTGACCATATTCTGCCTTGATACGCTTTGCTCTGGTTCCTGCGTCTATCTCTGTCTGATAGATTTCACACACCCTGCCTTTTCCACCGACAAAGCCAGTTCCTTTCATAAGTATCTCTTTTACATACTCACTTGGTACACTCTCTGCTTTCTTTGGATTAAGGTAATTATATTTTCTGGCAAGGGCAGCCTTTTTATCCTCCTCGAACTGACGCATAAATTCATTGTGTCTGGTTTTCTCCGGCTGCTTCACACCAAAACTTGCCTGCCCGTTTTGGTCGAAAAAAAGGAAGCCTGTGTATATTCGGCTTCCTTACTGACACCCAATGAGTTAATCTCATCAAGCTCTCTATTTAATTCTTCCTGTGTTTCTAATGAAACTTCATCACGATCTGGTGGAGCACTACTTCCTCTGCCTGCATCTTCGCCTGCTCTCTTATCTTCCACATCTCCATTGTCGATGACGGATTCTGTGGCTTGTGCTTCATTAGATACTGTTCCTCCAACTGATCGTAAAGCTGGTTTGCTTCCTCCTCTACTGCCGACATCTTCTCGTACATCTTCCCGAATCTCATCAGTGTCTTGTACCTTGCCGGTTCGTTCTCCAGAAGATACTTCATTGCCATTCTCCCGTATCTGCCCAGCTTCGTTAAATCCTCTGTCTCGTCCGGCATTGTCAGCTCCGGATACAGCAGTCCGTCCACTTCCTTGTAAGTCATTGCTTCTAACATATGATATTCTCCTTTCGCTCTCAATCGTTTGTAAATTCCTACTAAATTCTCTAAGAACACTACAGGAGACATCGCATACAAGGGAACCAAGACGGTAAACTATCTCCTCATCTTTGATATTTACAATCTGACTGAAATCCTGTTCTTGCACAGATAAGTCAAATCCACATCTCGTCCCTACAGCATACATAACACTGGAATATACTAACTGCTCCATATCGCTATCCTGCTGTAAGCCCTTGCGTTTTTCGTTGAATTCCTTTATCACACTACCTGATAGCTGCATTAGTTCGGACATTCTATCCCCGAACTCCTCTTTTATTATATTCCAAACATTTGTTCCTGTAAACTGTTTTAGCGTATTTTTTAGTGATTCCCTGTCATCGCTTTTATACCGCTCCATCTGTCCTTCCGATACCAGAAAGTCTGCATAACTTTTCAGGTTTTCCCCCTCCAGATCCCAAGTCAGCTTCACATTCTTTCCGCCTGTATCACTGATATCGAAAATATATCTCATACGGGGATTAAGTGCCCTTGAGGGGAAGATAGCACAGCCCTTTGCTCCACGCTTTACATATCTTCCCACTTTCTTCCAAGTGTCATAATCTGCCATAAGGGTACTTTTCTCCGGTGATCTCTGAGCTGTTACCATAACGATATTATCAAATTCATAGCGATATAACTGACCAGCAACTTTTAATACATCTTTCCAGTTCTTTTCAGAACGGGTGATGTTGCTGATTTCTGAATCATATATCGCTTTGACCTTCATATCAACACTCATGTGTCACCCTCCTTTTACTTCAGTAATTCTGCAAACATTTCCTTAAAGAGCTTTGACTCCTCCCCGTCAAGCTCAATCACAAATTCTGCATCAACCGCCTGTCTATCACATTTGCCCTTTCCTTTTACAATCTTTCGCATAATCCTGAGAAGCACATAACACTGCTTTGACTTGGCTATGCTCTGCTTAAAGGCAAGTCCGTCGCTGTCAGCCGACTGCTGTGTCTCATAGACAATCACATTCAGCTTTCTGCTGATTTCCTCAACTTTCTCATATGGAATACTGACAGACGATTTTACCTCTCCCGGTCTTTCCCATTCCTTATGAAGTTCGTTTAATAAAAATTCCATATCCTTAATAACTGCTGTCTGCTCATTTTTCATCGTGTCTTTCCTCCATTTTCCTTTAATGAAGAAGGGAGCTGTTCTTGCTGTATGGCGAAAAATCAACTCCCTTCATATCCTCCGCATCAAGGACTATCTGTTCTGAATAATACATATCCATTGCCTTGTTTATGGCATCGTCAAGTGACTCTGCCTTTACTGTCTCTACCCTTGAGAGAACTTCTTTTATCTCAATATCAAATTCTTTTTCCATTCGATATCAGCCTCCAATTCCATTTTTCCTCATCGGCTCTTTTTTTCTTTTACCTGTCTTTCCTTAAAACCTTCATCATACTTTCCATCTTCAAGCCTGTCATAAAAATATTCCTCCTCTATCGTTCCAAATTCCTTATACATCTGGTGCAGGAAATCATTCTGCATATTTTTTGGAATATCATCATCCTTTGACAAATCCTGATAAAAATAAAACTTCTGCTTGAGTTTCGCCCTGTAATCATAAACATCTTTTATCTTTTCAGGTGTCCCGTATTCTCTTTTATATGCCTTAAAGTTGGTCTGCGAAAGTGTGGAACCAAGATAAATCCCGTGCTCCCACGATACCCCGATCGTTGTGTTATCCTTAGTTGGCTCCTCGTCTTTCGGATATCGCTTATACTCTGTTGCTCCAAGAGCAATCGTGAGAGAGCCGCTTTTCATATCCATTACCACAAGATTGCGTGGAGATAATGCTTCCAGTACCATATAATCGTGGTCATTAAAATTATGAAATGTCTGCCCTCTTTCAAATGTCCTGTCGCATTTTTCATAATGCAGGATAAAGTCATCTATCCAGCCTCTATCCGTCATTCCAATCTCATCCATCTTTGTAATACACTCTGGGGAACTTGTTGCCTTATCAAAGTAAAATTTCTTTGAATCGTTATAATATCCTTGCAAAAAGCGTCCCAGTTCCACATCATCTCTACAGAATTTGCAAAAACTGTAACATTTGCTGCCCTGTAATACTCTGTAAAACCTTCCGCAAGCGTTCTTCCAAGAAGCAGCATCTGATCTGCAAGCTCTGACATATCATCAATGGCAACGAACTTCTTATAATCTTCCAAAGTCATAAGCATATTTCTTTCTGTTCCCTTATAATTCTCCATTACAAGAATCATATCCTTTAAATCCATTCTTACCTCCTGTCCCAGAGAGGACTTTCGCCCTCTCTGCCAATTTTCTATGGTCTGCCAATTACTACAATCTTTCCGACACTTGCCACATCACGGTAAACTACGCCAACTCTTTCATTCAGGCTTCTACCACCTTTCCATTGCCGACATATACTGCCACATGGCTGATATTCTTATATCTTCCGTTGTTTGTGAAACTGTAAAAGATAAGATCACCAGGCTGCATTTCATCATAAGATACGGTCTTTCCTGCTTCATCAAGTCCCTGTGCTTCTGCCGCTGCTGTAGTTGCTCCTCCATGACTGATATTCACACCTGCATCCTTCCATGAATAATACGCAAGTGAACTGCAATCATAATAATTGCCACTATCTCTTAATTCCTGACTGTAAGGATAACCCACTCTGTGAAGGGCATAAGAGCAGACTGCTTTCTGCCTGCTATCTGTAATACCACTGAGGATTGCATTTATTTCATCCTCTGTCATGGAACTTACTCCGGGGCTTCCACCGCCTCCACCGCTTCCACTTCCAGCATATCCAAGCTGTCCCATAAACTCAGGACTCATGATCTGCTCAAGCATTTCTACCTGATCAGAATCAAATCCATAAACGGAAATCATATCTCTGTATGATTTGAGCGTAACATTTACATACAGTACCGACTTCGTAACAGTTGTTACATTGCCATCTGCGTCTGTTTCCTCCACATCTTTTGTTCCACTACTTGTAGTATAAGAACACATATCATTTACTACAGTCTGCAACCACCCCTTTGATATATCATTCATAATTGTTGCAGTATCGCCTACACCATACTTGACCATGTAGACCGCCATAATGTCGTAGTAGTTACTTGGATTTTCATCCATTCCCTCATAATCTACATACACCAGTTCGCCAAAGTCATATCCGGTATGTTCATTCACTTTGGTATTCACATCACGGTTAAATTCAGACACATAAGCACTTGTAACTGTCTGCACTGTATCTCCTGACTCCAGCGGCGGTAAAAATAAGGCAAATGGTGAATTATAAAGAATCGCTATCACAGCAATAACCGGAACTGCAACGATTACCACTAAAAGAACCAACAGAAAAAGTACAAGTCCGATAATCGGAGCTGCCGCCTTTATCCAGAGAACTGCCTTTTTTACAATCAGATCTTTTACCAGTTTTACAACACTGTCCGTCTGATTTTCCTGTTCTTTCATCTTATCCAGAAAAAATTTAATCTTTCTGCTACGGTTCGCTGCTTTCACATCCTTCGCCTCAATAGATACACCCGTGGCATAGCCTGCCGCCATGCCGACTGCTGTACCTGCTCCCGGTGCAACCGCTGTACCTGCGCTGTGGTTGCCGCTTTTGTCGTAGTTTTGGCAGTTTCTTTTGCAGTGTTCTTGGCAGTTTCTTTCGCTGCTGTCTTTGTCGTGTCACCGGCAACCTTTTTTGCCGTATCACTGGCAGCTTTCTTTCCCATCTTTTTTGCCAGCTTCTTTCCTGTTTCTACCTTCTTGATACGCCTCTTTGCTTCGGCTGCCGCTTTCTTTCTGAAAAGTGACGCTCCCCTTGAAGCAGTTCCCGTAACCGGACGGCTTGCTTCATATGCAAGATAAGCTGCCTGTGACACTTCCTGCCCGCCTTCCACCTGCTCTGTAACTGCTCCAGTCGCAAGTGCTCCCGTTCTTCCTGCTATATGAAGATTGGTATTCTTCGTCTTGATAGAAGTATTGGACTCCCGTATATTTCTCTTAAATTTTGAAGGTTCCTTTTCTTTCTTCTCTGCCTGATGAATGGTACTCTTACGATAAGACTTCTTTTTACCTGTATCATTTATCTTTGCACTAGCAATTTTCGGACCACGCTGTACAGTGTAAATGTTACTGCCCTTAATTTTAGCTTTCTTCGGTTCATGCATATGAATCTTAGCTTTTTTCTTAGTGTGAATGACCATAGGCTTGTCATCCACTTTTTTTATCTTCAATGTTCCCACCTTCTTTCTGTATCCTTAAAAAAGGTAAAAGTAGCCATCCGGAACTTAGTCCAAATGGCTGATACATTGCAATTCTAATCAGCAAATTTTGCCTCCCTTTTCTTCTGCTCCGCAATCTTTTCGTGGATATTGGTGTTATACAGTCTGTAAAGGTCAGTGTCCTTGCTGATCTGATTATCAAACGGAATTACCACGGAACCACACTTGATAAGTCCCATTCCCGATGCAGTATTGGTTACGAAACGAAGCTGTGCCTCTGATACACCGATAACCTCTGCCATCTTGGAACTGTCTGTATTCGCCTGCTTTAAGAGTGCAACAAACTCAGAGTTTGCAAGCATTGTAGTGGCGGTGTAGTTCTGTAAAAGGTCCACGACGTTCTGGGTGATACCCGTGCACAGTCCACCTTGTTTCCTCACCTTCTTCCAGAGCTGCTGTAAATATTTTGCAGAATACTCCGAATTAAGCAGGACATGGAACTCATCAATATAGAGCCAGGTTGCCTTGCCTTTTTGCCCGTTTTCTACAATTCTGTTTTGAATAGACTCCATCATAACAAGCATTGTGATAGGACTAAGCTCCGTGCCTAAGTCCCTGATACCATATACTGTGAATCGGTTATCTACATCAACATTTGTCTGGTGGTTAAAGATATTGAGGGAACCATTTACAAAAAGTTCCAAAGACAATGCGATATCCTTTGCTTCGTCCTCCGGCTGTTCCATAAGGATATCGTAGAAGTCACTCATTACCGGAATATACTTTTCCCTGCCCCTTGCGATGTCGATATACATCTTTCTCACACAGCGGTCAATGATTGATTTCTGTCTGGAATTTAAGCTGTCCCCGATACACTGCTCACAAAGACCAAGCATAAATTCCCCTTTTTCCCTTATCATTCCCTTTGAATCATTCGGATCAAGACTCCACACATCCATCTCAAGCGGATTTACATAGTTGTCCGTGTATGTGGACATATTTACCACGGTTCCGCCATAAGTCTGTGCAATATCAAAATATTCGTTCATCGGATCAATGACGATAATCTCATCATCCCCCGATAAAAATACGCTACCCATTTCCATCTTACAGAAGAATGATTTGCCAGAACCCGGCACTCCGAATACAAAGCCATTTCCGTTGATGAGCTTCTTTCTGTTACCGATATTTACATTCTTACTGATCTGGTTGATACCGTAATAATTACCTGTGCTGTCATTCAGTTCCTGCACATTGAACGGCATAAGCACCGCAAGCGACTGGGTAAGAAGGGTACGCATTGTTTCCACCTGTCTTACACCAATCGGAAGTGCCGTGTTGAGTGCTTCCCTCTGCTTTAAGTAGTGTGTATCAATCGTACAACTGTTACGTTTTCCGATTGTTTCTACTGTTTCGCAGACACTCTCAAGCTCCTTCTTACTTTCTGCCATAAGGATAATGGTAACTCCTACAAAGAAAAGACACTGGTCATTCTCACGAACATCATCCATAATTGCCTCAATCTCTTTTTTCTCCGTTCTCTTTGCATAAGAGATTTCTGTGGAGAAGTCATTGTTCTTATTACGGACTCTCTGCTGTTTGATAATATCCGACTCAATACCAAGATATTTCTTCTGAAGCACCTTTGTGGTCAAATCCTTTGGCACAGGCACTACATCAATACTGGTAATGGAGTGTACCGGAAGGGAAGTAATCTCATTGATAAATCTGTCAGATAAACTGCTGGGATACTTCTTAATGAAAAGTGCCTTGCAGTATTTACTCTCGTCCTCAAAATGGTCTGGGAAATATTTCACCATACCATTACATAAATCATTCTTAAAATCTGCTCCGACCTTCTTTGCCTTTTTGATATCAAAATCAAAACTGCCCTCATCGCCAAGATGGTAATAGTCATAGAGCACTTTCAGCCTTTCATTGCCATTAAGCGGCACAATCTCCGCCCCAAGCTCAATGAAAGCCTTGTGTATTGTTGCCTCAAGTGTGGCAAACTGTGCCTTTGCCTCCTCAAAGTTCTTTCTCTCAATCGTGATCGTCAGGTATCTTTCCTGTTCAATCCCCTGTCTGCCCTCAATAATCTTCTCCTCAATAATGTCATTGTAGATTCTTCGGTAATTATTGAAGCCATCGTTTTTTTCTGTAATAAGAACCTTATCACGGAGATCCTCCATATTTTTGTTCTTATTGTTAATCGTAATCTTATAATTACAGTCCAGCGAATTTAAGAATTTGCAGTATCTTTCAAAAATGCCGATCTGCTCATCCTCCGTTGCCGTTGTGTAATTGATGTCCTGAAAGCGGTAACACTTGGAATACTTATTCCTGCTTACTTCAAAAATACCGTTTTCAGCCACCGCCATAATCTCTATGGTTTCCTGAATGGATTTCGGTGTCTTGTACAAAGGCTCACTTGCCTTTTTCAAGAGCTTAAATCCGTCCGTAAATAAACCCATTGTCTCTACCTCGCTTCTTATCTGTGAAAGCCCGCCGGGAACATCACCCAACGGGCTTGTTCCCGACCTCACGGTCAGATACATATGAATAGTTGTGTTTATCCTGCTAACACTAATGGTATATCCATTGACTTCATAACAAAATTTGTGTATAATTTTGTTATCAAATAAGGAGGTGTTTTTATGCCAGCAATCAAATCAAGTGCTGATTTAAGGAATAATTACAATGAAATTTCTACATTTTGTCATAATTATCCTGAACCAGTTTTCATCACGAAGAATGGAAAAGGCGACCTTGCCGTTATGAGCATTGAAGCCTACGAAGAACTGACCAGCCGCTTTGAACTTTACAGCCAGATCAAGGAAGGAATGGACGATATTGCCACAGGCAACACCAGACCATTTTCCGAAGCTATGGCTGATATCAGAAGCCGCCGCAGTCGATGAGCTATCAGGTTCATATCACTTCCACCGCAGAACACGATATTATGCGTGCTGCGGATTACATCGAATTTACCCTCAAAAATCCTGATGCCGCAGATAATCTGTTAGATGCTGCGACTGAGCAGATAAGCTCACTAGCCGACCTGCCACAGAAGTTCCGTCTGGTAGATGATCCGGTACTGGCAAGCTGGGGCATTCGTTTTGTGATAATCAATAATTACCTTGCCTTTTATACGATTGATGAAGAAAAGCAGACTGTAATCATAGTCCGATTTCTCTATCAGAAAAGTAACTGGACTTCCATTCTTCGACAGGGATTTTCCCTCATTTAAGGAATCTGTTTTTATGCAGGTTCCTTTTTAGTGCATTGCTTTATAAGCAGCCACACCCGCTACCGCCAGCACAAACACGGCTGCCAGTCCAAACATCATGTTTCTTGTCTTTTTCTTCATTTCTTCAAATTCCTCCTGTTTCTTTACTGCTGACTCTGATGTTGTAATCTCTGATTGAGTTTTTTTACCTTTCTTCTTTACCTGTCCGTTCTGCTCCATTTCAAAAGCCTTGATAATCGGCTCTCCCTCAGTAGATACATAGGTAAGAGCCTTATTTCCAAACATAAAATGCAGTTTCTTTCCCATATACTCGTAGAAATTCATTCCATTAAAAGAATAAAATCCTCCAAGTGCTATCGGAGCTACACACGGAATCGCCACATAAGCAGAACCCGTAAGACCAATATATCTATAAAGAAGTAATACGATACCGCCACCGACTATCACACTGGCAATAGAAAATACAAGCTGTTTTGCTGTAAGTCCCATTGCCACCGATTCCTGATAACGGTCAATGTCTTTGTTTATTTCAATAACCATTGTCCTCTGCCCCCCTATCTTGCTAACTCCTTTGTCTCCGGCTTTCTTGCCATACCGATATTTGCCTCATACATATCCATTCCATCCGGACACAGTTCTCTCAGCTTATCGACATTGAACAGATAAAGAGGATATTCACAATAACCACTCCTCTGTGTAAATCCTGTAAACTCCCCAAGCTCATTTTCTGTGATGAATTTCTCAATATCCGGCATATCATTCACATTCAGATATCCGCAGTAATTCGGTGCAGCAACAGACAAATTTACGGTCACATCACCAAACGGCTCATCGTATCCATCTTCATTACACATAAGCCCGATATACATTGCCTTGTTATTCATATACTGCTGAATATCGAGTGTTACCTGTGTCTCCCCGGAAAAACTGGAATTATAAGTCACCTGTTTCTTTTCATTATCCATAAATGCCTCCTTCTATAATCCGAATGCCTTACTTGTAAGTGTCTGTGCTCCCTTCACACTTCCAACCGTCATTGCTATGGTAAATGTCATTTCACACAGATAAATAAGTGTCTGTGCCCAGTCTGCATAACTTCCCGTAAAGGAAGGCAGCCCTGCATTGATAAATGCATTGCATACCACAATCGCAAGTGCCATTGTTACCGCCTCAAACACACAGGATAAGAAATACTTACAGTAAGTTGACATCGTATGACTTACCATTCTGTTTCCTGCCATTGTAGAGCAGGCGATTGCTCCAAGCGGCACAATGATCAATATTTTTAAGAATCTGAAATACACGGTGTAAATGATAAAGAAACCACAGATAATAATGATGATTGCAAGCAGTGCCGTAAGGATCAGCATTACCAGACTTTCACCAAATCCAAGTTCCTTAATAACATCTGCCTGTGCACTGTCAATGGCAAGCTGTGTTGTTGTTCCTGCCGAAATAAGCCCTACCAGATTTCCGATGGAAGTAAAAAATGCTTTCATAATCGTGACATTATTGGCAACAAACCATTCTGCAAGTCCTAATCGGATAAGCATACGCAGGATTGATTCAAACCTCATTTCATCTTTCACATCTATACTTTCCGAACAGAAACCGATAACAAAGAACAGTACCACAAGGGAAGAACCAACCGCTACAAAGATTGGCTCTATTCCCTCGATGACTGCCCACGGACCACCGCCCTTAAAACTGACGGGCGATTGTCCAAGCATTGCAAAAACCAAAGATATCTGATTATTCCAAAATCCAAACATAGCTTCAAGGAGAGCAAGTATTTTGTCTCCCAGCTTAAAAATATCCATACCTGTTATTCACCTCTTTTCTTCTATTGCAACAGGGATTATTTTTTCCCTATCTTAGAAGCCTAAGAAAGTGAGTACAGTAGAAATACCTGCCATGATAATACCTGCCACAACTCCCTTTAAAGCTGAGTTCATAGTAGATGAATCCTGCTGCTGGTATGCCTGTGCAAATTCCATAACATTTTTGCAAGGATAATGACACCGACTGCACCGATAACTGCGATCACAAGCGTTTTTAAGTTCTCAAGCGGCTGTGTTACTGCGAAGTGCTCCTGCCGCAAAGCAGGTAGTGCTCATAAGCATTACTCCCATAATGGCTCCGGATAATGCCGGAACAAATTTTCTCTTAAAATGAATAAATCTCTGCTTCATACCTTTTTCCTCCATCTGATTGTTGTTGGTTGTCGTAATAATCTGTTCTTTTCTCATATTGGTTGTCTCCTTTTCGATAAAAAATAGCCAGCAGGGTTTATCCCTAACTGGCTGTTAAAAGTTGCTTTATATGATCAGGCATAGCCTGTTGTAATGATAAAATCGGGCTTTCCCCGATATGTTTTGCTGCGACCACCTCCTTTCAAGGTACAAAAAAACACCTTAACCATAATTGGCTAAAGTGCTGTGTGAATTTGATATTAAATTATTTGTAAGCCCAACAAATTACAGATTTACGAAACTCTTTCATTCCGCATAGGCACATTATACCACAGTTCCTGTGCCTATGCGACGCCTTTACTGATTCTTCCAGTATGAACTCATCTTCTCCACCGTCACTTCCGGATAGAAATAAGTAAGAATCGTTGCTTTCGGAACACCTGCCGCAAGTGCTTTCTTCACTTCTTCTTTCTGCTCTGCGGTGTATGACCAGTGCATCATTCGGTTTGTGATCGTATCCTCCCACTTCGGCTTCTCCCTCTCAGGATTTCTTACCGGCTGTCTGTCTGAATCCTCCTCTTTCTGCGATTCATCGGCATATTCAAGCTCATTTGCCTGCTCCCCGTCAATTTTTTGCTTTTTGCTCTGCCTCATCCTGCATAGAAAATCTTCTGTTCAGTTCCGCATCTCCAAGCATCATAAACTGCTCATAGGTCAGTGTATCAATATACACATTCTCTCCCTTATCCTTCATTTTTTCATAATGCTTAACGGCTTTTTCCGATAAAATCTCAAATGGTGGTCCGATAATACGATCTGCTCCCTGTGTATTATGGACATACGCTTTTCCTTTTCCGTCCGCTGTCTGATTAAACATCGGGTGTCGGAATGGAATATACTTATTGTCCATTATCGGATCAAAACCACGGATAAAAATAATACATTTCTTATTATCCAGCTTTCTGACCTCATCGGGTGTAAACAGTTCCCTGCCTAAAACATCATAATTTCTTGATGAGCTTCCCTGTCTGCCCTTTGTCTCACCGCTTGATTTTTTATCAATTGTCCCCTTGCCCAAAAGCTCCGAGACATACTTGTGTGTACTCTGCTCATTGCCTCCAAGATATATGAAGGTATCGCAGTTGCCGGGGATTGTTTCCCAAGTATCTTTGAAAAGTGCCTTTAGCTGGGCGAAATTCTGAATGATGATAATACTTGAAATCTCCCTGCTTCGCATTGTCGATAACAACGAACAGAAGTCATCAGGCAATGCGACATTCGCAAATTCGTCTAACATAAAGGTGACGTGAATTGCAGTCTGCCACCGCAGTTAAAGTCTGCCTGATAGTACAATTCCTGAAATATCTGTGTGTACAGCATACCGATAATAAAGTTATAGGATTTATCACTATCCGGGATTACACAGAACAGTGCTGTCTTTGTCTCCCCATCTCCATTGACTCCAATGCCGATATCAGACAGGTTCAGTTCATCTTTGGAGAGTAGGCGTAAAACCTGCTTATTTTCAAGAAATGCAAGTCTTGAGTTTGCACTGATGATAATGGAACGGACAGTATCTCCGGCACCCCTCATACATTTGTTATACTGTTTGACTGCCGGGTGGTTTGCTCCAAGCGGCGAACTCTCCTCTAAAAACTTCATACGGACATCCAGCTTTGAAGCCTTTCCCGGTTCCTTAACCTCTGCTTCTCCAAGCAGCTTCAAAACTGTCTCAAAGTTTCGCTTTGCAGGCTGCACCTCCAGCCACACATAATAAAAAATTGCCTGTAAAAACAAGCCTTCCGCTTTCTCCCAGAACGGATCACTCGGTGTTGAGCCTTTTGGTGTGGTATTACTGATAAGATTGGTAATCAGCTTCACCACATCAGTTTCCTCTCTGATATAGGAAAATGGATTGTAACAGTCTGATTTATCCATCTCCAAAAGATTGATAACTTTTACATTGTACCCGTTATCCTTTAACATCTGCCCACAGCTTCTTAATATCTCTCCCTTTGGATCGGTACAGATAAAAGAACAGTTATGCGGCATCTGCATAAGATTCGGTTTTACTTCATAAAATGTCTTTCCTGCTCCGGAACCGCCGCAGATAAGTATATTTCCATTGAGCTTCAGCTTTCGGAAATCCAGCGACATTTTCACATTCTGACTGAGTATCCGGTTGAAATTCTCATCTTTATCCGCCAGTATCTTATTGACCTGCTTCGGATTTTCAAATCTTGCTGTACCATATTCTTTGCCGGGCATATAGTTTCTCTGGCTGGTGTAATACATAATAATAGCCATTGCATAGATACATAATGCAATGGCTACTGCGTTTACTGTATTTGAATTGTAATAATTGGCAAAAGGAACTGCACACACTTCATTGAACCTGTTCATAAAGTCATTAAAGGCGATCCCTTCTGTCCATGCACCATTTATCAGATAACCAAGATACCCGGATAACACTGCACCCACTAAAATAAATATCAGTGACGGTTTTTTCTTCGTTGTCTGCATAGGCTCCTACCTCTCTTTTCTGGTAGTAACCGTTTTCTTCTTTGTGGTCTTTTTCTGTTCTTTCTGAACCTTTTCATATCGCTCCCTGACAGATGATTCTACCTTATCATAATGCGTATAAAGTTCGTCTCCCTTTTTCGTAGTTACCACACGGTTCTGCTCATCATAGAGTTTGTAATCTTTGCTGGTATCAAGGAATGTGAGCATTGTCTTTCCATTATGGATATCCATAACGTTATCCTTATGCAGCCACACATATCTGACATCTTTTCCCCATGTTCCCGGAACTCTGGTCTTTACTGCATGGTCGTTTTCTTCTGCAATAAGTTTCTTACTGATCGTAACATCTGACAGGTTCGTATTTTTTGAGGCAGATATTGCCCGCATTCTGTCCGCAAGGCTCTGATACCCTCTGATCCGGTTAGTGAAAGCCTCCTTATCCATCATTACCTTGTGTGTACCATCCTCACTCCTGCCGCCAAGCACCCCGATTGTCTCAAGCTGTTTTATTACATTTTCTGCCTGCTCCCCATTGATGCTGAAATTCTCCTTGACCTGCTCCACACTGATAGCCTGTTTTTCCATAGCAAACATTCCAACTTTTTCAATGAGTCCGTCTATGGCAGAATTTACCTTATCCCCTTCTACCGTGTGGCTTTTCTCGTTTCCCTGCTGTTTTCTCAAAAAATCCATCAGCTTGCCTAGGGACTTTTCATCTCCATTCTTCAGATAGTCATCAAAGGTGGCAATCCTGCCAAATTTCAGCTTCTGTATCATCATATTCACACGGGGAACTGCCTCTGTATGAAAGATGACCTCACTCATACCGTCTGTCTTGTTACAGTCTGGAAGAACCGAATACAGGATTCCGTATTTCTTTGCCATTCTCTCAACCTTTCTCATATCTTCCGTTTTAAACTGCAATACCTGCAAATCCCCGCCCTTTAAGAGCAGCTTTCTCATAGATGTTTTTCCCAACGACTTTTCATAATCAAGCATCCCCTTTAAAAAGTCGATTGCCTTCTGCATGGCGGCAATACCGCCACTGCCTACTTTCATAGCAATCTCTATCCCGTCATATGCGACACGGATAATCTGTACCGCTTCCTGAATTTCCTCTGCCATTATCGCACCTCCGCTTTCTCTCTTATTGTTGTCCTTATTTCTTCCGCCTTTGTACTGCGGATTTCCTCTGCTGAAACATCAATGCCATATGCTGTTAAAATATCAGACAGATGACTGATTGCTTTTTCCTCCTCTATCCGGTACATCTCAAGTGCCACAAGCAGGTTTTCGACCTGTTCCACCCACGCAGGCTTTATATCGTACTTTGACCTGTATGTGACCATAATCTCCTCGGACTGTACCTTATCCGTGGAATGTGCCAGAGCTTCGATCAAGGAAATCGTATCTTCCTTACTGCCGCTTCGGAAAGCAAACTGCACCACAAAGTTTTTTTCTTCTTCCGTGAACTCGTGTTCCACACCGTTCATCCCTGTTACCGCCTCATTGACTACTGCTAAATTCATAAGTACCTCCTAACCTGCCATACTGTTTTCAAGCACGGCAATCTCAATAATCTCTTTCATCTTTTCCGCTGAGACATTATTATTGATAAGTTCACAAGCTGCCCTTCTGTCAGTCCCTTTTCTATGGCACTTTTTATCTGGACAAGCTGTGCAGGCACAAGATCACCGCTTGCAACCAGCTTTACAATGTCAGCTCTTGACTTCTTTTTGAATGAAATCTGGCAAAAGTGCCGCAATGCCGCCATTTGATTTTCTTTCTGTACGCTCAACTGGAAGATGCTGGATTACACGCCCGGCAGAGTCCGTAACAGGTATCTGATAATACACGGGTATTCCATTGTACATAGGTGGCACTGCCTGTGAATCTGCAAGTGTTTTCACTGTTTCCTTATTATCAGTAGCTGCCAAAACCTCTGACGGTCCAGCCTTTTCCTCTTTTTCCGCAACCTTCTGATCATCAGATGCCGCACTCATAATCTTATCCTCAAGAGATTCTATCCTGTCTCTCATACGCTCCATCTCCTTGTCCTTATGCTCAATGCTATCTCTTAATCTTGCAATCGTGCTGCTTGCCTTATTAAGTTCATCCTGCTGATGGCTGATAATTCCATCCTTATCCTCATTTTCCTTTACAAGCCTTTCCGTGACTTCCTTATCTTCCTTTAATACTTCAACATCGGATAATTTTTTATTAAGGGCATCGTATCTTTCCTCCTGATAGTTGATTTTCTCCACTACCATTTCCATCTGTGCAATCAGTTCTTTCACATACTCTGAGTCCTGCGTATACTGCTCCGCAGCCTTTGAAAGCTGTGCCAGAACTTCTTCATATAATCTTCTCATCACAACGGGCTTCTCTCCCCTTGCCACAGCTTCCTGTATGGTTTCAACCGGAACTCCCTTTTCATAAAATTCCAGTGATACCTTCATCTGATTGCCGGAGAGCTTATTATTGTGAAGGATATTAAAAAGTTCCTCCGGAATCTCCTTATGCAGACCTTCCGATAACACTCTCATCTGTCCGATGTTAAAATTCTTATCCAGATACTTTTCCGTCTGCTCCTGCGTAAGTCCATCCTCAAGATCACTTTTTACAAGCCCGTACACCTCATCATCGAAATTCATTTCTTTTCTCAATGACTCAATATATCTGGCAATCTGCATATTGCTTAACGGCTTGTCATTCAGATTTTGTTCCATATGCTCCTCCTAACTGCGCAAAAAACAGTCTATTCTTACTGGCTGCTCTTTTCTGTCTCTTATAATCTCCCTGTTGTATTCTGTCTTTCTTCCATCTGAAATACTGTCCGGAATCATGCTGTTTAATATTGCCTTACCCGTATTCAGTTCCCTGAATACAACCTTTTTTTTCGCACACACTTCTGAATACTCCTCTTTGTAATGTCTTCTTAAAGCCTGCACTTCCTCAAGCGAATATCCCTGTGCCTGTAATTCCTGCTCCAGTGCCACCCACTTCCTATGCTCATCTTCAAAGAAGGTATCCCCAAGCCTGTATGACTGCTCTGCTGGCTTTAAGTTTTCCATCTCATCAGCCGCAGTAAAAAGTTCCCTGCTCCTTTCCCTTGCTTTATAAATCCGGCTCTTTTCTGCCGAAGTCTCTTTTTTCTTATCCGTAAGAGAAGCTATCGTCCCCACAAGTTCTTCTGCTGAATGGATATTATGCCTTGCAAGGAACAAATACTGTTCCTGCAGCTTGTGCATTTTACGGATATCCTCCCTGTACTTCCATACCTGACTGTATGGTCTTTTTTTGAGTTTTCCCACCCGGTACAGCTTCGCATAATGCTTTTTCTGAAGTCCTGACAAGCCTGCCCTGCGGTATCTTTTAACTCTGCACTTTACAATGGAAACTTTCGGTATATCCTGTTTACTCTTATAAAACGCAATATCCTCTTTTACAATCCTGTCCCGGATTGCTTCCTCACAATACATATCCCCAAGAGATTTGCACCTTCTGAACCTTGTCATACCCTGTGGCTTGATTGCCAGATGTTTTCCCTGCTTTATCTGGTATCCCTTTTCAGACAGCAGTTCGAGAAATTCCTCATAGTCCTTCGCCTGCAAAATACAGGCATCCAAGTCTCTTTTTATCATATCGGACCATACAAAATTACCCTCCTGTACTCACTCCATTCCTTATAGCTTTCGTGCTGCCTCTCCTTTTTCTCATCATCCACATCAATAATGGAGAGTCCATATTCCTGACACAGCCTGTTCGTGATAGGCTGGATATACTTTGCCCAGTCCCCTTTTTCGTAACGGTACTTTTTACCGTCCACAAAACTCACGCTGTTAAATACGATATGGGAATGAACATGGGCTGTATTATCGTGTACCACAAACACCGCTTCGTATGACTTACCAAGATATTCCTCCACAAATTTCTGTGTAATTTCAAATGCCGTATCCGGATTTACCTCATTTTCCTTAAAGGAAAGTATGATATGATACCCCTGACGCTTATCAATCTTTCCAAAATTACGCTTGGTTTCCTTCATCTGCTCAAATGCGGTATCGACCTGACAGTTTATTGCACCCACCAGTCTGCCATCCTGTGTTTTGTCCGGTTCATCACATAATCAAGTGCCCGCTTTAAATGTTTTCCGTGAAATGCCCGCCACAGTCTTTCATATTAAGGATTTTACTGATTGCCAATCTGCACCACCGCCTCATTTACTTTCTTGTTCAGTTTACGCATATAGGCAACAAGCTGTGTTTTATCCTCTTTGGAATAAGTCCTGCATTGTTATTGAATACGATCTGATTGATATTGATTCCAATACGGTTCACCTCATTGATAAGCTCTTTTAAGAGTTTCCTGACTTCCGGGTAATCATTCGGTTTCTGGCTGATGAGCAGTCTTAAATAATCTGCTTCACACATTCCGCTCTCCCCTGCCTTTTTTGCAAGCAGTTCTGCCTCCTGCGGCATAAGACGGAGCGTTTTCCTGATACAGTGGATTTTATCTGCCATACGCTCACCTTCCCCTCTTATCTGTACTGTAATCCTTTATTCCTTGTGCTATCGTGGCTGCCGCCTTTTCCAAATCACCCTTGCCCTCCAGATTACTGATAACCGCTTCCACCAGTGCCGTTGCAACAGCATCAATCTCCTTTGCATGACTGGTTTTATCAAATAATCGGTCTAACACCCTCTCATCTGCCTTTAAACTGTCATACTTTTCCTGAAATTCGCAATATTCCTGAAAATCTTTCGGATCATCTTTCTTTGCCTCTGCGTGAAGTATCAGATCATAATTCCACTCACACACCTTATCAATCACATCATCTATCGGAAATGGCTCTATCTCACCGTTTTCCTCTGCCATATCCTGTCTGTACATCTTCCCCTCTGCATCCGTTCCGATTGCATAATCATGTCCTTCCATATAATTAAGAAGAAGTGCAGCATCTTCTATCGAAGGGTTGATTTGCTTATCATATACTTCTGCCCAGGCAATCAGTTCCTCTGGTTCTGAAAAAAGTGTTATTTCCCTGTTCTCTGCCACCTTGCACCTCCTTATCCGTGTTTCGTAGATATTCACTATGGCTCCAGTCACCGGTAAGTCCCCGGCGACTGCTAGATACGCATTAGAGACATCTCTGTCCTAATGCCATCTAGTTAGGGGAACATTCCCCTAATACCCCTGCAAAATATAGAGTGGTGGCACTTTGTTCCACCACTTTTGAATATAACCACCGCTTTTTACCACCATTTCCGGTAAAAACCACCGCTTTATGCCACCACTTTTTATAATTTATATTCATAGGAAAAAACAGCATCGGAAAGTGGTGGTACTTTGTTCTATCACTTTTTGAAAAAACCACCGCATTGTTCCACCATTTTCCGTAAAAACCACTGCTTTTTACCACCACTTTTTAATGGCACTGTCCGGCTATGGTCATCTGCTCCTTTTTCTCATCTGCAAGATTAAGTTTGTTGCAACAAGCCATTCATTGTAATCCTTATAGCCTGCTGGTGGCGGACAGTCCTCAATCTCATAGCCCAGTCCATAGTATTTTTCCATAAGTTCTGCGGCTGCTTTCCTGCCCGGTGAATCCCCATCAAGGCAGAAACGGATAAAAGAAATCTGTGGGTGTTCCCTGAGAAAAGTTTCAAGCGGGGCATCTGCAAGCATTCCAAGAGCCAGCTTATTTGATTCATGGTCGGCAAATATATCCACATAGCTCATAAGGTCGATTGCTGCCTCGAATACAACAAGCTCTGTACTGTTTACATTCACCACATTAAATCCATAGTTCTTATCATTCCCCTCCACATCACACTTGAATGATTTTCCCTGTTTATCAAATACACCACGCATACTTGCAAATCTGGTTACTCCATTCTTGTCATTTCCTTTAAAGACAATATTGTGATAATGCCTGCTCTCATATATGAGATTTTCCTTTAAAAACAGTTCTATCACTGCCTTACTGATTCCACGCTCATTGTTAAGATAGGATATCAGGTAGGAATTATCCCCTGCTGGCTGCGGAAGCACAAAAGGCTTTCTTTCCTGTGGCTGTTTCTTTGTGACCTGATGAACAAGCGGCTGCTTTCCCATGCTTTCAATTCTCCGGTATCCGCAAAATCCAAGAGCCAGAATACAGCCTCTTTTACACTCATTCCGCCAAATACACGGAGGAAATCTATCTGTGAGCCGCCATTGTTTCCCTTATCAAACTGCCTTGACCATCTGTACCAATGACTGCGGTCATAGATACGGATTGAGTCCATTTCCTTTAAGGTGTGATATTTTCCAATCCTCTTTACGGTATAACCGAGGCTTTCTGCAACGGCACAAAGATCTACGCTCTTTGCTATGGCAAGTTCCTCCTCTGTAAATCTTCCTTCCATACTCTCACCTTGCCTTTCCCTGCTCTGCCACAAGCGGTGACTTAATATCAAGGTTCCTGTAATCCGTACTGAGTGTAATTCTTGGATTATCAATCATTCCCTTTTCCTTGAAACTGAAGAAGGCACGGTTATCCCCTCCCACGATGATATGATCCAAAAGAGGGATTCCAATAAGCTCACACAGCTTATTCATACGGTCCGTCATCATCGTGTCTGCCTTGCTGGAATATATTTCCCGACGGGTGGCAGTGGATCAACATCATACTGGCAGCATTACTTAAAATACTTGCTTTAAATAATTCTCTTGGGTGTGCCATCGCTTCATTCAGCGAACCGACACTTGCAAAATGCACATTGATAGGCTTTAAGTCGGAGCTGAGATTTACAACACACACCACTTCCCTGTCGAACTGGCACATACAATCCCCCATTACAGCAGCTACTTCTTCCGCTTGTTAAAGGACTGCTCCGAATAAATCGGAGCCTCCTTTACAAGCCTTATGGATACAACATCAAGTTTGAAGTCGTTCTTCTCTGTCACAGGAATCCGCCTCCTCTCCAAACTCAATACGGATAATAAAGTCACCTTTCTGGCTGTTTATAAGAGCAATCAGTTCTTCTACGGTAAGTTCCTGCTCCATAACTGCCTCCTATCTCGCTTTTTCCTTTGCGTCATATACAAGCTGCGGCTCTGCAACGATACCATCAAGCTCTTGTTCGGTGTATCTGTTGCAAGCGTGAGTTTTCTTAAATCTTTATCATAGTGATACACCTGATTGGAAAGTCGTTCTTCCAATGCCACCTTCTGCATATTCACCTCTGCCACCATCTGTGCAAGCTCCTCCGGATCTGTCAGTTCAGTGGACACCGCAAGAACTTCGTGCACACTTGAAGGCAGGATATACAGATCACTTTCAAGGTTTTCTGCCAGTTCGTGAAGCTCATTCTCATAAAGCATTGATACTGCACCGTCAATTCCCCTGTTATTGGAGATTATCCACAGAGTCTGCTCCGGTGGAACTTCCCTGATCATCATCTCTGCTATCTCCTCCGGCATCCCGTCACTTAAAAACATCTCTTTCATAACATCATTCATATTTCTTATTCTTGGCGGTAAGATTCTTCTTGTGTTTTCAGCCGCATATTTAAAAAGCTGCTCCTCATTCATTCCAAGTCTTTCCGCAAGGCTGTTCGTAACCTTTATACTCTGAATACTTTCAGCATCCGCATTTATCACAAGTTTATAGATAATGGAAAGATCCTGAAATTCTCTGTGTGGCACCTGCTCCAGAAATGACCTGTTCTGTTCCGTATTGATAAGCTGGAATACTACCTTTTCATTGGCATCTTTGTATAAGCTGTCAACATCAACAACTTGTGGTGTCTTTGCAAACTCCATTGCCATAAGGTCACATGCCGCCATCAGTGTTTCCTCCAGATCACCACAGTTCTGATATTTCTCATACATATCGTTGATATAAATAGTAGGAGAAATATTAGTATCTTTGCCTCTGATACTGATACCGTCATAGGTCATATTTACCTTTTCCACAGGCATAACTACAAGCTCCATACCTTTGAAGTTATCCGGCATATAGTCCATAAACTTCTCTTTTACTACTTCCTTAAAAATCTCATAATTCATCATATCTGCTTATCCTCCAAACAAAAAAAGCGGGGGAACATAAGTCATTGGCTTACATTCCCCCGCAAGGTTGATTGTTTTTATTTTCTCTTTGATATACCCATCAGCTCATTCCGGACAATCCCGTATTCTGTGCATTTTAACCTCCTTGATTATAACAATTTCTTAAATTTAAAGAAATACTTCACAAGTCTTCTGTTTTTCCTGTAAGCAGGAAAGAAGCCTTTTACCTCCATAGTCTCACCTCCCCTCAAAATGTTCCCATTCTTACGAATGAAAGAAATACTCTTGCTACCAGACAGAATAGAAGAAGAACTAACCTGACAAATCCCAAGAACAGCTTGAATGCTCCAAGAACAATTTTCAGCATCCACTTGAGTAGCTGTAAAACAGCGGTTCCTACGGCTCCTGCAATTCTTCTCATAATAATCAATCTCCTTTCAACATCCATCCCATTGCCAATCCTGCAACATCTGAATCATTCATAACATCTTCTTCCGGCTGTTCTTCCATATCTTCCTGTGGGTTTGCAATCACTACCGGCTGGCTGTTCTTCACTCCCGCCAAAGCTCCCCCAAGTAAAGAAATGACCTCTTTTCTTGCCTCACTCATTGCAGAATACTCAATTTCCTTTTTTATCTTTTCTATCTCGTCCCTCGTTACAAACTGTTCATATCTCTTTTCCTCTTTGGAGGGAATATCATCCTCTCCATAGTGGTCAATATAAAACTCACAGGCTTCAATCAGGAACTGATTCTTTGACTTATATATCTTTGGATTAAGCCCCTTTATGACCTCATTGATTTTAGCGTGTTGAGGATTGAGCAGATTCAGTCGGAATGTGCTCTCCATAATATGCCTTCGTGCCATATGACTACCCCCTATGCAAGTCTCTTAGCAGTTTTCAATCCCATAATGGCAAGCTGTTCATATCCTCTGGCATTTGCCTTTACATCAAGGATATAAGAGATATTCTTTGCTTCGTGATTGCTGAAATTCTTCATTACCACTGCCCCGCCACCTACAAATACAATCGGTGTAGTTTTAAGGTTATAACCAAACTCACGGATTGAGTTATATACCTTTTCAACAAAGTCCTCTATCTCAGCCTTGATAATCGCAAGGTATTCATCATCTATATCAGACCTGCCATATCGCATAATATTCTGGATTTCTGTTTCATCAACTTCCCCATTGAGCTGTCTTACACACTGCTCATTGATAGAACGCATACAGGTAATAAGTCCTCTTGGCACAGTAACACACTTTGATTCGTCCGGTGACTTGTTAATCACGGGCATAATATCTATTGTCCAGCTACCGATATCAACAACCAGCGTTTTCTTTGCCATAGTCGGTATCTTGTCAACCACAGCCGCATAGCACTGTGGGAATACCGCCACATCGTCAATCTCAATATGGTATGCTTCATTTTCATATCTGAAATCAACACGCTTATTCTTGGTCAGGTATTTAATAAAGTTATTTCTCTCTGCTCCAAATCGGGTAAGTGGAAGTCCTACTGCAAGAAATACCTTTGCATCTGACAATCCTCTTTTCTTCAATTCCTTTGCGACTGCTGCCAGTGTCAAAAGATAAAAGCTGTCATCTTCAACCTTTGTATCTTTCACTTCCTGCCTTACTGTTCCAATCTTGTAATACTTACCGTCGTACTCAAGAACATCTCCAAAAAGTGCCGGAGTAGTTGTAATCTCCTTTACCCCTGTGACAAATACCTGAGTTACGGTTTTCATCATTGACCAGCCGTGATCAATTCCTATTACCTCTAACTTGTTATTCATTTTTCTGTTCCTCCAAATCTTACTAATTTTGTTCATACAGCTACCCGTACCTTTCGGTTTGTGTTTCTATCCTATTTTCCTTGTCTCTGAAAGATCTGCCAACGATTTATATTCGATCACACTCTGCTCTTGCTTTCATAAGACAATACTTCCATATACAGCCACCTCTCTTTTTGCGAGATGACTTACATTCAGACCAAATCAGCTTCTTTTCTGCCATCTCCTGCTCATTTCCAATAAAAAGGCAGGACAAACAGCCAGATACACTTTTCAGTGCAAAGCTAATTTAGTCCTACCTAAAATTATTACTATTCAATTTTCACCTCTCTTGGGTACATAAAGCACACTCAGCCCATGAATCTGAACTGCTCTATGTAATGGTCATATTTCGGATTGATATGTCAGCGCTGCCCTATCCTGTACCGATTTAAAGGTATAAAAATAAGGACTAAATTAGTTCCAACCCCTTGATTTTACTGGGTTTCTTCTAACTTGTCCCAATTATAACTCAAGCACCATCATGAACCTCAGCCTGCCGGCACTGCAAAAATTTCCCGCGTCATAACTTACCTTACTGCGGAAACGGTAAAAAGAACCTGCACAGCAAAATAACCACAAAATACCCGATCACAAGCACATATGCTTTATGATCCACACCTGCGTAACGCAGAGGTTCATCTTGGTTCTGCCCTCGCCGCCATTGTAGCAGCGCGCTTCCATCGCCATCGCAAGGTCGTCTGCTCGACGGAACGCAGAGACGAATAACGGTACCAAAAGAGGAATCATGTTTTTCACTCTCAGTAACAGATTTCCGCTCTCAAAGTCAGCACCTCTCGCCATCTGTGCCTTCATGATCTTGTCTGTCTCCTCGATGAGGATCGGGATAAAACGAAGTGCGATCGACATCATCATCGCGATCGCATGAACCGGAACACCGATCTTTGATAACGGCATCAGTGATTTTTCCAGACCGTCCGTGAGCTGGTTTGGTGTCGTCGTAAGTGTCATGATCGAGGTTCCAAGGATCAGGTAGGTCAGACGGATCGCCATCAGAATCGCATTCTGTGCCCCCTCTGCCGTGATCTTAAAGATCCAGAATTTCACGATCGGCGTACCAGGTGTCAGAAAAAGGTTGAATGCCGCCGTGATCAGCATCAGCACCACGATCGCCTTCAAGCCCTTTACCATAAACTTAAATGGAACTTTGGACGTTCTGATGCAGAAGATCAAAAATACAGTCGCAACCAGAAGTGCCGCAATCCCTTTAAAACAAAACAATGATATAATATAAATAAATGTAGCAAACAGTTTTACGCGCGGGTCCAGTTTATGAATGACGGAATCCGCTGGATAATACTGGCCCAGTGTAATATCTCTTAACATCTTCTTCCTCCGAACCGTTACATATGAAAGTCTGTTTTTCCAGAATCTATTCCGGTCAGCGCCTCGAGCAGACAAGCTCTTGCCTCCGCCACCGTGGTTGCATCTGTATCCACATTCAGACCTTTTTCCTTCAGTTCATGCATCAGGTAAGTCACCTGCGGTGCTGCAAGTCCAACCGCCTCAAGTTCTTTGTAGTGGCGGAATACTTCTTTTGGCGCACCGTCTAACATCACACTGCGTGATTCATCACGATAATACGCTCCACATATTTTGCGACGTCCTCCATGCTGTGCGATACTAAAATAACCGTAATACCGCGTTCCCTGTGCATCCGCTCCACAAGATCTAAGATCTCATCACGTCCTGCCGGATCAAGTCCCGCCGTCGGCTCATCTAAGATCAATACCTCCGGCTTCATGGCAAGCACGCCCGCAATCGCAACACGGCGTTTCTGTCCACCGGAAAGATCAAACGGAGACTGGTAATAAAGCTCCTCCGGCAGTCCGACACTCCGCAGCGCCTCAAATGCCCGAAGACCTGCCTCCTCTTTCGACAATCCCTGATTTTTCGGTCCGAAACACACGTCGTCAAAGATCGTTGTCTCAAACAACTGATGCTCCGGATACTGAAATACCAGCCCGACGCGGTTTCTCAATTCACGCAGGTCAAAATCATCTTCATAAATATCCTGACCATGAAAATAGATCGTCCCGGATGTCGCCTTCATCAGACCGTTCAAGTGCTGGATCAAGGTGGACTTTCCGGAACCGGTATGTCCGATCACGCCGATAAACTGTCCATCCTCGATCGTTAAATTTACATCCTTTAACGCCTGGATCTGGTACGCAGTCCCTTCGCTGTATACATAATTCACTTTATCTAAAATAATTGACATGTTCATCCTCATTTCTGGGGCACCCACTGCAGAGCAGCACCCCAAAAGCCTTCCATTTTACTCAAAATCAGATGATCTTTTAAAAACATATAACCATAAAATGCCTGCTCTACTGATATTCCATCTCTGCGCTCCACATCATACACGTTCCACAATCATGCTATCATCGTGCTCCACATCATACACATTCCATGATCATGAATCGATCTGTGCGATTCGCAGAATATGCCCCACAAGTTCTTCCCGCGTCAGCACGCCAAGCGGAATATCAAGTCCAGACTGTCTGAGCAGGTCAGCAAGGATCGTAACCTGCGGTACATCCAGCCGGTATTCCTTTAACTTTCCGACCTGGGAAAAAATTTCGCGCGGTGTCCCCTGCATGACAACTTTCCCCTTGTCCATCACAATCACCTTATCTGCACCGACGACTTCTTCCATATAATGTGTGATCAGAATGATCGTGACACCCTTTTTCTGATTGAGTTCATGCGCAGTGCGGATGACATCCGCTCTTCCGTTTGGGTCAAGCATTGCGGTCGGCTCGTCTAACACGATGCACTTTGGCTCCATCGCTACGACACCCGCGATCGCAACGCGCTGTTTCTGACCTCCGGAAAGTTTGTTTGGCGAATGATGACGGTATTTTAACATACCGACTGCCTTTAAACTCTCCTCCACACGCTGCCAGATCTCATCGGTCGGCACACCGATATTTTCCGGTCCGAATCCGACATCCTCCTCCACTACACTGGCAATGATCTGATTGTCCGGATTCTGGAAAACCATTCCGGCGGTCTTTCGCACCGGAATGACATTCTCCTCTTTTGAAACATCCATGCCGTCCACAAAAAGACTACCCTCGGACGGGGCTAACAGTGCATTGATATGCTTTGCAAGCGTAGATTTACCGGAACCGTTATGTCCTAAAATTGCGATAAAATCTCCCTGCTTCACATCGAGATCCACATGATCTAAGGCAGTCTGGATCGACTCTACGTTTCCCTCTTCATCACGTCTGATATATTCATGCACAAGCTGTTTTGCCTTAATAATTCCCATCTGTTTTTATTCCTTCCCGTATCAGTCATCCCAGCGCAGTCTGTGCAGTTCTCCCTGCAGCTTCATATGGTCAAACTGATTCTGTCTGAGTGCCTCATAGAGCACGATCGCAACGGAATTTGACAGGTTCAGTGAACGTGTCTCCCCGATCATCGGGATCCGCACACAGGTATCCGGATTGGCTTTTAAGATCTCCTCCGGGATTCCTGCACTCTCTTTTCCAAACATAATATAGCAGTCCGGCTCGTAGGAAACCTCTGTGTATACATGGCGTCCCTTTGTCGTTGCCATATAGATCTTTGCACCCGGATTTTTCTCACAGAAATCATCCCAGTTCACATAGGTCGTCACATCAAGCTCACTCCAGTAATCCATCCCGGCACGCTTGATCGATTTTCATCAAGATGAAATCCAAGCGGTTCGATCAGATGGAGCCTTGTCCCTGTTGCGACACAGGTTCTTCCGATATTTCCGGTATTTGCCGGGATCTCCGGCTCATATAAAACAATATTTAACTTTGCCATAATAATCCTCATTTCCAGGCAGTCTGCCAAACAGACCACAATATGAAAAATAAGCTGTCATGCCTGTTTTTCACCCTGTTTTCTCAGCCCTGTAATAAATGCCTCCATGCGGTTCATCGCCTCTTTTAAATTCTCCAGCGAATACGCATAGGAAATACGGATAAATCCTTCCCCGCAGTCTCCGAATGCCGTTCCCGGAACGACTGCAAGCTTCTCTGTATTTAAAAGCTCCGTGGCGAACTGCTCGGATGTCATACCGAATTCGCTGATGCATGGGAACACATAAAATGCTCCAAACGGCTCGAAACAGGATAATCCCATCTCCTTAAAACGGTGCAGCAGATAGCGGCGTCTTCCGTTGTATTCCTCACGCATCTGTGCCACATCCTCATCACCGTTTTTTAATGCCTCCACGCCTGCGTACTGGCTGGTGGACGGTGCACACATGATCGCAAACTGGTGGATCTTTAACATCTGCTCAATGATCACACGCGGTCCACATGCATAGCCGAGACGCCATCCTGTCATGGCATGTGATTTGGAAAAACCGTTGATCACGATCGTTCTCTCCCACATTCCCGGCAGAGACGCAATCGTCACATGTTTCTCAAGGTAGGTAAGCTCTGAATAGATCTCGTCACTCAATACAAAAATATCATGTTTTTTGATCACTTCCGCGATTTTTTCAAGATCTGATTTTTCCATGATTGCCCCGGTTGGATTGTTCGGGAACGGAAGTACCAAAAGCTTTGTCTTTGGCGTGATCGCAGCCTCTAACTCTTCTGCAGTCAGACGAAATTCGTTTTCTGCCTTTAACTCGATCACGACCGGTACTCCGCCTGCTAAAACAGCACACGGCACATAGGACACATAACTCGGCTGTGGGATCAAAACCTCATCCCCCGGATCTAACATAGCACGCATTGCCGCATCGATTGCCTCACTGCCTCCGATCGTCACCATGATCTCATGATCCACGTCATAAGATATCCCGTAATGACGGTTCAGATAACGGTCGATCTCTGTCTTTAACTCTTTTAAACCTGCATTTGAGGTATAATGTGTTTTTCCTTTTTCCAGGGAATAAATACCCTCGTCGCGGATATGCCACGGCGTATCAAAATCCGGCTCGCCGACACCAAGGGAGATTGCGTCCTTCATCTCATGTACCACATCGAAGAACTTACGGATCCCGGACGGCTGGATCGTTGTAATTGTTTTATTTAATGGATCTCTCATATTACATCTCTATCCTTTCATCTTTTGCCGGTTCTGCCATAACGGTTCCGTGATCTTTGTATTTTTTCAGAATAAAATTCGTCTTTGTACTTAAAACAGAATCAAGCGGTGAAAGTTTATTGGAAACAAACTGGGAAACCTCACGCAGTGTCTTTCCTCGATCGTTACCATAAAATCAAATCCGCCGGAGATCAGATAAACGGAATTTACTTCCGGATAGTTGTAAATGCGCTCTGCCACCTTGTCAAATCCCATTCCGCGCTGTGGTGTGACACGCACCTCGATTAAAGCTGTCACCTTTTCAATTCCCGCCTTATCCCAGTCGATCAGGTATGGTATCCGCAGATAATATGCTCCTCTTCCATTTTCTGAAGCTCATTTACCACGGCTGCCTCATCTACACCTAAAATAATTGCCAGTTCCTTTAAATCAATTCTGCTGTTCTTCTCTATAAAAGTTAAAATCTTTTCACGCATGATAATCCTATCCTCCATAATTTGTACTCTTTTGAGCACTGCTTTAATCCATAACAACAGATCTGCCCGCTAAACGAAACTTGCAGTCTGTTTTTGTGTGAAAAATCTGATTTTCACACATTATACAACTTTATATAATTCGTCCGTCTTCGGCGGCTCTAAAAACCGTCTCTCATCCTCATTTAATAAAACTCTGTCATTTCCGGCTGTTGCTTTTCCGATAATTGTTGCCGGTATTCCTGCTTTTTTCAGTTCATTTACCAGCAGATTGCCATCGGCTGCTGCCATCAGCATAGAACCGCTTGAGATCAGTTCATATGGTTGATTCCGAAAAATTCACAGATCTCGATTGTTTCCTGACGAACGGGAATCTTTTTTAAATCGATTTCAAGTCCGACGCCAGATGCTTCTGCCATTTCCCAGAGTGCACCAAAGATACCGCCCTCTGTGACGTCATGCATAGCACTAACGCCAGACCGAACGGCGACTGCGGCCTCTGAAAGCACGGATAAATATACATCCAGTTTTTTCGCATTTTCGATAAATGGTGCAGAAAATCTTGTTAAAAGATCTTTTTCTTTTTCCTTTGCAATGATGGAGGTTCCCTCGATCCCGACCCACTTTGTCACAAGAATATCCATGCCCGGCTTTGCCCCTCCGGTAGAGATCAGGCATCCGTCTTTTACTTTGCCGACACCACAAACGGAAATAACCGGCTGGTTGACAACTGCCGTGATCTCCGTATGACCGCCCATGACCTGCACGCCTGCCTTTGCACATGCAGCTTCTACCTGCTGCATCATCTCTCTTAGATCAGGCTCTTCAATCTCCGGTGGAAGCAAGACAGTAAGCAGAACGCCGACCGGCTCTGCCCCGGCACTGGCAAGATCATTTGCCGTAATCTGGATTGCAAGTGTACCGATATCCTGTGCCGTTCCTGTGATCGGATCTGTTGACATCACAAGTGTCTCATCCTCTGCCAGCTTGACCGCCGCGCAGTCCTCTCCCACACCGGCGCCTAAGACAACCTCCGGTCTTTTGGTATGTATCTGTTTAAATACGGAGCGTTTGAGCACATTCTCCGGTACTTTTCCAATCTTCATCGCAAACTCCATTCCTGTTTATAGTTATAGGCTGTCTCTTACGAGGCAGCCTCTTTTTGTTTCTTATAATAAATTACTGACCATTTCCACCGTTATCTCCGCTGACGTCCACCTGTCCGTCTCCGACAATTGCCTGTTCCTCTGCAGACTGGTTCTCTGCCGGCTGTTCCGGTGTGGCTGCTGCCGCTGCAGTAAACTGGGCAACTGCGGCATAGATCGTTCCTTCATCACCGGTCGCCAACGCCGCACCGATTGTCGCTGATGCATTCGGATCTTCCGATGCCGTTCCACGTTTACGATCTTTGGTGATGCCTTATAAGTACTCTTATTAAATACTTCGCGGCTCTCTTCGACACCATCTACCGTAACGACTTTCCAGAGCTGTGCCACATATCCGACATGTTTTCCCTGGGATACACTCATAGTTCCCACCGGATCTCCGGTTGCAACAAACTGTGTGCCCGGATCCTGTTCTGATACAACTTCACTCTCATATGTCACCTTACGGTTTGCAGGTCTTGTCTCTTCCCCGTAAATATTGAAGTAAACATTTTTTCCTGAAGTATATCCTTCAATATAGATCGGTACGTCCTGATTATTGACAAATTTTAAATCCTTGTAATCGCCTGCGATCGCAGCATCCATGGATGGTTTGACATAGGTAACGATCATAGAATGGTTCGAACGCTCGGTAACTTCAAGTTCCGCTAAAATAACTGCATTATATAATGTTGTGGAAACCTGGCAGACGCCACCGCCATAGGACTGTACGGTCTGTCCATTTTCATAGGCTCCGGCCAGTTCATACCCATTGGCTGCATCTAACGGTCCGATCATCTCATAAACAGAAAACTCTTCTCCCGGATATAAAACAGTTCCATTGATCTTGCCTGCTGCCGTTGCAATATTGTCACAGCGGTTCTGGGTAGAAGAACTGTAATTCGTATTGAATCCACCGAGCAGATCTTTTACCTTAGAAAGCTCTTCCTCGCTTCCCTTCGGCTCCACGATCTCTGCTGTAAGTTCAATATTTCCACCCTGTCCGTCCCAGTCGTTACTGACGTAATTTTCGATCGCTGCAATCGACTTTTCTACGTTGACTTCAACACCCTGTGACCCTTTGATGATCTTAAATGTTCCATTTTCACGCACCAGACCATTGTCCACTGCCTTCTGATCGAGCTCATCTGCTTTCTCGGCAAGCAGTTCTGATACTGTATCATGATCTACGTTCAACACCATATCAATGACAACACTGCCATTTTCAAGGTCTTTCTTATCTTTGTATTTTTTAATCAGATTGCCGCTTTTTCCGACATCCATCGCCTCTGAAACAACATTCATATCGGTAAACTCGAGTGCCAGATCCGATGCCTTTACCTGCGTACTATGCTCTCCTGCAGTCAGTGTAAATACAGCTTCCCCTGCATTATTTACATAATCAGTCACTGCATTCAAAGCTTCCTGCTCTGTCATACCGCCGACATCAATATTGCCAATATAAACTCCCTGCGCAATACGGTCTGTGTCTTCCGCTTTTGCCTGCGTCGGATTTAAAATAGCGCCAAATGCCACGGCTAACCCCAGAGCTGCTAATATTTTACCTGTTTTTTCATCTTTTCCCTCTGAAACTATTACTTTTGCTGAATCTTTGCTGTTCATTTTATCACAACTGCCCTCTTTTTCAAGGTGCATTACCACGAATATATTTGACTGTTTGCCCTGTTTTTAGTATATTTTACATGAACAGATTTATTACAACAGTGCCGCAAGTACAGTCGTAAGCAGCATCGTTCCAACCAGAATGATCACAACTGCTGCAAGTACTTTTTTATTTTTCTTTTTACTGAAATCATACATATAAATGTACCTCCATTTCAAAAAACACGGCACGGAAAGGATTTCACATGCCATTTTTAGGTTTATTCATTGCAGTTGTCTGCCTGTTCACATTTTTCCGTAAACGTTCAAACCGCTCCCAGGAGAACGTAACTGACCGCTTCTGGAAAAGGGAATCCATCGCAAACAACACCCGCTTACAGGATTTAAGCGGACTCCCCTATATTACCATACCTTTTGACAAATTTCCAATAGGTATGTACGAAAATGATTTATTAAAAAATTATGAAAATACCCTGCAGACGCTTTCCGGGCAAAAGATCGTCAATTTCGGCACACAGACCAATACTGATCTGAAGATCACTTACGGTACTGCCAGTCTCCCTGCCTGACGGAATACGAACAAAATTTTACCACACTCTGTCAGACGCTTACCGCCTATGCCGGACAGCTTTTCGAACTCGGTCATACCGATGATGCCCGTACAATTTTAGAATATGGTATCAGTATCGGCTCCGACTTAAGCCAGAATTATCTGCTTTTAGCTAAGATCTATCAGTCTTCCGGCGAAACCGGACGGATCCGGGAACTCCTTGCATCCGCGGAACAGCTTGATTCTCTGATGAAACGTTCGATCGTAGAAAAACTGACCGCCATGCTCCCGGAAGATACCGCAAATACGCCGGTACAATGATCCGTATCATGCTTCATAGACATCCGGCTCGTTCCACACATAATATTTTATGGCATTTTCCCATAGGTGGCGATCAGCCGGTCCGTCAGTCTTGACGCCTCGCTCCTTGTCATCTCCGGGAAATTTCCGGCAGTTTGATCTGATAATGCGCCGCATATTCTCTTAAGTATTTTATCTGCCGTGCCGTTGCCGGCGTCTGTTTTTTCGCCTTATAAAGAAGCGGCTTTGGCATGAAATCTCCGGCAGATTCCTCCTCGTATCGTTCCCTGAGTGCCTCGTAAACCTGCCATGTTTCATATGCATCGTCAAATGCACGATGGGCATTTTCTCTTTTTACCCCAAAGTAGGCACACAGCTTTCCAGATCCTTTTTCTGCTCTTTCGGCAAAAATTTCCTTGCAAGTTTTAAGGTATCAAACCGCATTCCGTTCCAATGGCATATTATGATTTACCGCCACTGCTTTAAAAATCCATAATCAAAAATCACATTCTGCCCAACGATGATATCCTCTCCGATAAATTCAAAGAACTGCCGCATTGCCTCTTCTTTTCCATGCCGCCCTGCACCATCGCCTCCGTGATCCCGGTAAGTTCAGTCACTTTTTCCGGTATCTTTACGTTCTGGCATAAAATTGCACCAATTTATCGACCGCCTGATGGTTCCGGACTCTGACTGCCCCTACTTCTAAAATATGATCGGTCTTTGCATTCAGACCTGTCATTTCAAGATCAATGACTACATAATCCTGCATCCTCATCCTCCATGATCCACGTCACCTTCGCCTGATGGTCTAATGGATCCCTGTCCGTATAATCGAACAGCGCATACAATGGTTTTCCTGCCCGTTTGGGCAGTTCTTTTAATACACGTTCCCCTTTATCCGGAAAACGATAGGAAAACACTCCACATGCGACTGCTTTCCATTTTTGCAGTATGCCCGCGTCACCTGTTTCCATACACTTAAATCTTTTGCCCAGGCAGGCCTGCTCTTGCAGTTTTCACGGTAATAAAGATCAAAGATCAGGCTTTCTTTTATGATATCCAGGATTTCCAGATGATCAGCTTTTTTCCCTGCCTCCGTAATATTCCGCTGTTCTCCGGCAGTGATATCTCCGGCAAATGTTTCTTTGATAAATTCCAGCAAGATCTCCGAGCGCCGGATCCTCGCGTGGCTCATGCCAAAATAGCCGTTTCTCTCATAATATTTTCCAAGCTCCTGAAACATGAAAAATGCGCTCTTAAATAAAACTCCGAGCACCTTCATCGTAATTTCAAACTGCCCGCTGTTATAATACACTTCCAGCATCTCTTCCACCTGACGTATCTTTAAGACATCCTCATAGGGAAGCCACTTTGTCTTCAGCACTTCATAGGGCGGTCTGCTGTGGTATTCGATCTCATATTCTTTCGCATGCTCATACATATAGGAGCCCTTTAACACCTTTAAGAATCCAGCTGGAGCTGGTTCGGGCGGAGTTCATAGATCTCATCAAAGGATTTTGCAAACGTGTCATAATCTTCAAATGGGAGTCCTGCGATCAGATCCAGATGCTCATGGATATTCTCATGTTTCTGAACTTCTTTCACAACTTCCTTTAACCGTTCTAACTGCATGGTGCGGTGGATCTCTTTGATCGTCGCCCCGTTCGTCGACTGCACACCGATCTCTAACTGGATCAGCCCCGGCCGCATCGTTCCGATCAATGCAAGTTCTTCTTCCCTCAATAGATCTGCAGAGATCTCAAAATGGAAATTGGTGATTCCGTTATCATGTTCCTTAATGTAAGACCAGATCTCCATTGCATGCGCATGATTACAGTTGAATGTCCTGTCCACAAATTTTACCTGCGGCACTTCCCGGTCAATAAAAAACTGCAGTTCCTTTTTCACAAGCTCCGCATCCCGGAAGCGAAGCTGCTTTCCACTGAGGAAAGACAGTAACTGCAGGAAAACGGGCAACCACGGCTCGACTCATAATAAATGATACGGTTTTTAAAATCGCCCGCCTTGTCATAGCAGAATGGAATGTCACTTAAATCGAGCATTTCCCGCGGTGCGGTAAAGATGATCTCATCCCCGTTCCGGTATGCGATCCCTGGGATTTCTCCAGGTTTCGATCTTTCCTCCGTGCTTTTACCCTCTCCTGTTCTCTGTGTTTCCTGTATTTTCTGCTTTTCTTTGTCTCTCCGGCTTTTCCCGGCATAATACTCCGCCAGCTCACAGAATGTCTTTTCCCCTTCCCCGATCATCACACCGGTGATCTGCGGGTGTTCTCTCAAAAAACTCTCCGTCTCATACGAAACCTCCGGACCTCCTACCCAGACCGGCACTTCCGGGCGAAGCTTGTGAAATTCTTCCGCCAGTTCCTCCACAAATGCAATATTCCAGATATAACAGGAAAACATAAGAACATCCGGCTTCGCCTTGTAGATTCCCTCTAAAATATCCTCCATCTGGTTGTTGATCGTATATTCCCCGATCTCTACTGTATCGGAATCAGCCATGCCTTTTGCGTAATGTGCGGCATATGCACGCAGATTATACACGGCAAGGTTGGAATGTATATATTTGGCATTGATCGCCGTAAGTAAAATCTTCATCTGTTTTCTGCCTCCATTTTTTTCATTATAGCGAAGAAAAAAACCTTGTTGCAACGTACAAAAAAATCCGGTTCCCCGCTGCCAGATTTTTACCTGACAGTGTGAAACCGGATTTTCTTTTCTTCATAGATTCGGGTGTCAAAAGGTGGTTTTCAATTTTAGGTCTGTCAAATTGCACAAAAGCGTACAATCTATTATCTACCGCAAAATATGTCTTACGATAACGTCTATCCCTGCAATCCACAGAAGAATTGCTCCCGCAATATATGCTTTTGTCTTATGCTCAAATCCAAGGTGATATCCGGTATAGATACCGGTCACAACAACCGCGATCGTAAGTCCTGCGATCATCAGGAGCATGACAAGAAGATTTGTTCCCAGAAAGCCAAATGCAATGCCGGTCAGCAGGGTATAAATGCTGGTAACTGCCGCAATCGCCAGTAACTGTTTCCATCCAGCTTCTGTTCACAGTGCTCTACAATGCGCTCATTTTTTATGGCTTTTGCAACCAGCCGCACTCCCAGGCAGAAAAAGATGGCTGCTGCAATGACAAACCCGGTCACTTTTTCATTGTGCGTTATGGTGTTACGGTACAAAAGTCCTGACAGGTAGCTTCCGACGAACAGCGCTGCCATCTGCCATGCAGCAATCAGTGCACACAGTTTGACAAGCTGTTTTTTGTCGATCTTTGCTACCAGTGATCCCTGACACTCCATGGCTGCAAATATATCCAGCGATATGCCTGCTATGATCAGCAGATTCTCCAACGCATTCATCTTACTCCTCCTAAAAGCGGTTCTTTAGTCTTCTGCTTTTACCGCATCCGTTTTGATAATAAATTTAACACTTCCGTTCACGCCATCTGCAATGTCAGTATAAGTCTGGTAATCAGCACCGGCATCTAATACAGCCTGGATACGGTCAACAAGCGGCTCGATATCGCCATTGTAGGAATTGATGATCTCATCGATTCCATCCTCGCTGAACTCAGTGATTCCATCTGCAAGTTTATGTGCTCCGTCAGAAAGTTCTCCCACACCATCAATGATCGCATCCGTACCATCACTTAAAGTGCCTGCACCATCGTTTAATTTTTCATTATTAGAAACAAGTGTGGATGCCCCGCTTGCAAGCTGGTCTGTGCCGCTCTTTAACTGCTCAGCTCCTGTTGCAAGTGATCCGGCTTTCTCTTTCAACTGTCCGATACCACCGTCTAAAGTATTTAAACCGTCAGACAGATCAGACGCTCCTTTGTGCAGAGTCGTTGCTCCATCTGCCACCTGACCTGCTCCTGTTGCAAGATCACCTGCTCCTTTCTTTAAGGTTCCTGCTCCTGTTGCAAGGTCTCCGGCACCCTTCTTTAACTTGGTTGCTCCTGTTGCAAGATCACTTGCTCCTTTCTTTAAGGTTCCTGCTCCTGTTGCAAGATCACTTGCTCCCTGTGCCACCTGACCAGAACCACTAGTCAGATCATCCATTTTTCCAGCCATAGTACTGATTGCACCGGATGCCTGCGCTGCTCCATCTGCCACCTGTTTCGCACCAGCCTGAAGTGCTGTAAGCTGTGCCTGTGTTGTCGGATCAGAAATCTGACTAGCTGCTTCATCGATAGCTGAAACAGCTCCCTGAGCCTGACCGATTGCTGCGATCTTGTCTGACAGGCTTACCGCTACAGTCATTGCATCATTTACACTGTTGATTGAAACACCGCCAAGTGCCTGCCCCACCTGCGTAAAAATTGCTGTTGCACCTGTAGCATCTGCACTGTACATGGAAATTCCGTTCATCAGATTTGACTGTGCGCTCTTTAATGATTCGATCGTAGCCTGTGCATTTTCAATGGATGTACCATTTGCCTGTAAATTGGCATTGATCTGATCTTTTTTAGTCTGTAAAGTTGCTGCCATATCTCCCAATTTTCCAACTAATGTATCCACACCTGCACTGACTGCAGATGCTCCGCCTGCAAGCGTTGTTTCACCGCCGTTGACAGCAGTATTTAAATCTTTTACTCCTTTCGCAAGTGTCTGGACACCTGTATTCAGACTGGAAGCTCCGGCAGCTAAAGTGTCTGCTCCAGTAGACAAATCAGAAGCTCCAGTGGATAACGTATCTGCTCCGGTAGAAAGATCATTCACTCCGGTGGAAAGTGTATTGGCTCCGGTGGAAAGATCACTTGCACCTTTGGACAATGTATTGGCTCCGGTAGATACATCCTTGGCACCTTTCTTTAAGGTTCCTGCTCCGTCTTTTAAGGAAGATGCTCCTTTTGCTGCACTTGCTGAACCATCTTTTAAGGTTCCCACACCACTGATCAGTGTTGGTACACTTCCTGCTAAGGTATCCACACCACTCTTTAATGTTCCGATTCCTGTGGATAAAGTAGAAGCTCCATCCGTATAATCTTTGATACCGTTCTTTAATGTTCCGACACCGTCTTTAAACTCACCCATCTTGGATTTTAAAGTATCTACACCGTCTGCGAGCTCACCGGAACCATCTTTTAACTGATCTGTTGCATCTGTTAAAGTATCTAACATATCATCAACTTCAGAAAGATCTGCATCTCCGTCTTTGCTGATAAAGTTTGTTGCATTCATCACAACTGTCATTGTGGTGCTTAATGAGAAATTCTCCACATCTGCAGTTACTTCCACGTAATCCGGGATCGATACATCTCCGTCAAAATCAGAATCATCCACATCTAAGCTCTCTTTTAATCCCGGAAGTGCATATCCGACTACAATATTATTTTTGCCATCGGAGATTACTTTACCATTGGTAACTTTTACATTAGAAAAGCTGTCATCTAATACCATTCCACTGACCGCTGCAAACGGAACGTAGATTTCTTCCTCTTTTCCGTCGATCTTTGTTTTTACCGTCTCATTGTTGGTATAGTCAAAACGGATCGTCACTTTACCGGATTTTCCTGCAAGATCTTCCGGCTTTACTTCCTTGCCATCTAAAGAATAAGTAATGGTCTGGGATACCGGAGCTTCTTTTGTGGAAGTTCCCTGATAGTAGATATCATTGCCGTCTGCCTGCCAGGTCAGTTTATTTCCGCTCTGTTTGAATGTCTCATCACCTTTTACATTTTCGATGTCCTTTAAGTCTGAAGCATCTTCGATGGTATCTTTATTTCCATCATTGATCAGATGATCGGAAACGATCACTTTGCGCTCTTTTCCGGTACTGTCTGCAAGGACATATACGGTTTCTTCCTTGCCGATCTCTTTCTCGCTGAACTTGATGCTGTCATCTAACGCATCTTTTAATTTGCTCTCAGCATCGGAATCTTTTGTATCTGATTTTTTGCTGTCTTTTTCGGTACTCTCTGTACTCTCAGTGCTCTCCTGTGCGGTCTTTGCTGCAAATACGTTTGCCGTGGAAACGCCTGTTCCAACCATTCCGACAACCAGCACACCTGCGATAATACGAATCACATATTTCTTTGTAAATTTTTTCTTTAATTCCGGTAATTTCATCTTTTTTTCCTCCTCTATTTTACTGAACTGACGAATCTTTTTTATAACGGAAACCTGCACTTGTTGCACAGATCAATTTATCAAATACCATAAACATTGCCGGCAGAATAAATGCTACGACGATCAGACTGATCAGGGCACCTCTTGCAAGAAGCATACACAAGGAACTGATCATATCGATACTGGAGTATAATCCAACACCAAATGTTGCTGCAAAGAAGCTTAATGCACTGACGATGACTGACTGTAAGGAACTGTCTAATGCGGTTCTTACCGCATCACGTTTTTCTGCTCCGTGGTTTCTTGCTCTCTTATATTTGTTTGTCATAAGAATTGCGTAGTCAACCGTTGCACCGAGCTGGATCGTTCCGATTACGATAGAAGCGATAAACGGAAGAACCGTTCCGGTATAATGCGGGATACCCATGTTGATGAAAATCGCAAACTCAATGACCATAACAAGGATGACCGGTAATGAAACTGACTTCAGTACAAATGCGATGATAATGAAGATCAGAATAATGGAAACCGCATTTACGGTATTAAAGTCTGTATTCGTGATGGTGATCAGATCCTCTGTACATGGAGCCTCACCGATTAACATTGCAGTGTCATCGTATTTTTTAATGATATCACGGATTGCATCACACTGTGCATTTACTTCATCCGATCCGGTCTTGTACTCAGACATCACATAGATCATCTGATATTTTCCATTATCAAGCATTTCCTTGATATCATCCGGGATCATGTCTTTTGGTACGGTCGGTCCCATAACGGAATCAAGTCCTAATGCCAGTTTGACACCGTCTACATCAGAGATCTCATTTTCCATATTTCTTGCATCTTTGGAATTCAGCTCACTGCTTGCAAGGATCACATGTGTCGCACCCATATCAAAATCATTTTCCAGTGCATTTCCTGCTTTTACACTCTCTAAGTTGTCCGGAAGAGTTCCTACCAGATCGTAATATACCTGATTGTGATTCTGTCCGTAGAAAGCAGGACCAATGATCACTAAAAATAAAATAATGAAAATCCAGTAATGTTTTGTCACAAATCCACCGATACGTCCAAGATCCGGTATGATGGCTTTGTGCCTTGTCTTTTCAATCCATTTATCCATTGCAAGGATCATGGCAGGAAGAATTGTAACACAACCGACAACACCAAATACAACACCTTTTGCCATAACAATACCAAGATCCATACCAAGTGTAAATGTCATGAAACACATTGCAAGGAATCCGGCGATCGTTGTAATGGAACTTCCGACTACGGAAGTTAACGTCTGTGAGATTGCATGGGACATCGCACGTTTCTTGTCATCCGGATAACGCTCCTGATTTTCCAGGTAGCTGTGCCATAAGAAAATGGAATAGTCCATCGTAACTGCAAGCTGCAATACCGCTGCAAGTGCCTGTGTAACGAAGGAAATCTCTCCGGCAATAAAGTTCGTTCCAAGGTATATACGATTGCCATACCGATACTCAAAAGGAAAATAAACGGTAACAGGAAAGAATCCATTGTAAGTGCCAGCACCAGTGCAGATAATCCGGCAGCGATCACAACATACATGATGACCTCACTGTTACAGATCTTTTTGATATCGGTAACGACTGCGGACATACCGCTCAAAAGACACTGTTCATTGGTCAGTCCCCGTATCTCCTCGATGGCATCAAGTGTTTCATCTGCTGACATGGACGTGTCAAATGTAATGATCATAAGCTGGCTGCCTGTGTCTGCATTCTGCAGGGAATCTTTTAAATCATCCGGCAGCATATCCATCGGGATTGAGATATCAGCGAGTGCGCATACCATAAAACATCTTTCACATGATCGATCTCTTTTAGCTTATCTTCTAACTGTGAAATCTCTTTCCTGCATGCCGTCTATGACCGCCACGGAAAAGCACC
>ENA-OQJH01000099-OQJH01000099.1-human-gut-metagenome-genome-assembly--contig:-NODE-99-length-48779-cov-21.538950_pt1 | contig 48779 bp, 47 predicted proteins | sample MGYA00242597_ERZ504763 | MGnify/ENA primary metagenome ERZ504763 (study PRJEB26092, sample SAMD00036359) | human gut metagenome | host: Homo sapiens | study: EMG produced TPA metagenomics assembly of... | reverse complement strand
GGATCACACAACTTATTACTGTTGTTCTCGCAGATAAGATCAATCACCACGAATATATTCGAAGCATAAAACCACTCATAGCTTAGGACTTACCACTTTCATAAAGTCCATAGCTTATTAAAGTGCGCCTAACATGTGCGATTATCCATTTTTCATTCCACAAGTCGTGCTCTTCGCGAATTCTTCCTTGTTTTGGTTCAAGGTTACGAACGAGCACCGCGAGTTTCGCAATTACCTAATATTATAGAATAGAACAGTTGCAATTTCCAATGTGTAAAAGGCTTGTCCTCCTATGTAACATTTGAAACGGCGGCATAGATGTTGATTGTGCGTACATCTCCACATTGTATCACCGTTGGATGCTCAAAAAAGTCAACTTGATTGTTTCCTCCATACCTCACCACCTTGTCCATGGTTTTTATGGTATGTAACAAAAAGCCGTCAAAATGGGTATTTTCTGCCGATTTATCTATGTGGAACATTTCCGATGCTTCTCTGGAGCGATAGTTATCGGAAATTTTCCACTCCACCGCTACTTTTCATTTTTTGCTTTGTGGTTGAATGCAACCCAACTAATTGCAGTTTTTTGCAATTCTTCTAATAGTTCAAGATGTTTGCTGTAATTAATAGTGTTAAGACATCTACGTTTTTCTGTGAGCTTTATTACATTGCTCGCTTTTCCTTCCAGCCCAGTTTCTCGTTCAGTTCCAACAATGACCTGCCCCTCGTCAGACAAAAATAATTCTAATGATTTGAATATGCTCCCTAAGTTTTCGGCATCTTGACCTTGCTGATTAGGAGTGTCAACCACATAAAAATTGAAAGGGCTATTTGTTCTATATAAATTATATAGATACAGAGCCGACTGATACATATAAACTAATCGAGGAGTTTCGCTTCCAGTACGGTCTATTATTTGCACAAAATCCCTTAGTTTGATGAATGTTTTAGGAAGATTTATCGCATCTGCTAAGGTTCGGCAATATCCTTCTATATCTTCTCTTATATCTTTGGAACGCTCTTTGGATTTCTTTTCGTTTATTTTCTCGTCAATTATTGCTATTTTAGAAACATATGAATCTATTTCTCCTTGTAAAACTTCCAATTGCCTCTTGCAGGATTCATATATCTCATACTGTCCCTTGTTTTTATAAAAAGAAGAATAAGATAGAAGTTGTTGAGAGTTCCGAACTTTTTGTTCAATAGACTGGATTTCTAAAGAGACACCGTTATATTTCTCCTTAAGTTCTTCTAATTCTTCTGTAGCAATAGATATGCTATTTCTCAGTTCTGTAATAAGCTTTTCACAATGAGCATAATCTGAAGTTATATTTAATTGTTCCTCTAATCCGTTTGAATAAATAGTGCCGCAAATTGGGCAGACCAACTCATCTTCTTGAGTCATTGCAAATTCGATGTCCTTTTTTGTTTCTATGAGATTGTGTTCCACAACGTGCAATTTGTGTTGATTCACATATATATCATTTTCCAAAACTGTCATCTCTGCATTATAAGAAAATTGCATTTTCCTTAATTCTTCCGCCTTAGCAAGCAAAGATTCAATATCTGTTGTAACCTCTTCAACGGATTCAATATGCTCAATTTGCGTTAGTGTAGATGTGATACGGGAGACAAAGCTTTGATTATAATTCAATTCTTTTTTCTTATCATCTTTTTCAAGTATATATTCTGCTTTTTGTGCTTGAAGTTCATAATACCTATCATCAAGGTAACCGCATACATATTTATTTGTATTTGGTTTCCAATCTTTAATATACGCAACATTACTGAAAGAATCAGCTATTCTGCTCCATCCTTCATCTTGGTCAATATATTGAAATCTAAAGAGTAATGGCGGTGTTACATTGAATTGCTTACCATCTTTTGAAATGCAGGGCATTTTGATTTCTAAAATATCCATTAAACAGTTACTATATTCGTGAAAAGTTTCCGTTTCGATAATGCAAGAATAGGAATCCTCATTATTCTCAAAAATCTGAAATTTTTTGCCTTGGCGAACAACACAAAACTGCTTTTCCCCATATTTAAAAAACAACAAATAAGCAGAAATTAGTTTCTTCCAATCAGTTTCAATTCTTTTACATTCACATCCCAAAGTAGTAAATATACTTTTGATAATTGAAGATTTACCTGTTTTATTTCCTCCCAAAATAATATTTAGCCCATTTTCAAAAGGAACCTCTAACGACCGAGACTCACTTTGACTAATTACTATCAGTTTTTTTATTGCTAGCCTTTTCATTATCTTTTTCCTCCTGCTGTTTTCGTAAATTTCTAATTAAAATTTTGTACTTTTGCTCTTGTTTAACTTTTTCAACTGAATTTTTGCTCATAATACAACACCTCAACTAACGATTTATCAAGAGAATCAGATAGGAGATTATGCTTTTGTAATTCTTGAATGCATAATCTTTTCAGGTCATTATTAAACCCATTTGTCTCACATGATTCACAATATGTAGAAATTGTTTTTCGCAACACAACAACAATTTCTTGATATTTAACATCATTAACATCAAGCCACCTTGTATCGTGGAGCGTTTTTGCTGATTCTATACGATTAATATCCTTGTCCGACAATGATTGGGTAATCAAGTAATCGTGAAATGCATCATAATTTCCGCTGTTCTTTATGTTGCCATCAATTTTCTTGCCTATTTGAGCAATATCCACACCTTTTTTCTCAACTAAACTTTTCATACTAATAGGTACTTTGATTTTTTCTTTACTCTTTTTTCTTACATCATTTAGCAATTGCTGAAAAATAAGATTGGCAGTATTGGACGGAATATTTTTGTCTGCCAAGTGGTTGAAAAATTTACCCATAGTTTGAGATTCATAAGTTGTTAGTTGTAGTTCCGATTTATGGACAAAAGTATTCTGAATAAACTCCTCAAAGACAGAATCAAAATTGCTCGGCATATCATCTAAAAATTCATTTTTAATCCTGTCTTTGATTTTTTCATATAACGCAATATTTTCTGTCTGAAGTCTTTTCCCGTCTTCAATATATGACTGCCATAACAAAACCTCTTTATCAAAATCATTATTTGATACAAAATGGCAATGCGAACATTCAGCACCAAATGTCAAATAGTTGTAGAAAATAAAACCTAAAAAAGATTTTTTGTAGCTACCACTTTTTTTCTTTTCCCTTTTAGACATTTCCGCAATAGTCCAGTCAGAAGAATCTTCTTTTGTCTTTATTTGAAAAAACTGATACTGCTGATTATTGGGAGAAAATTCAGCCATATCATCATGAAATTCACAAAAAACAATACACTCTGCATCTTCTTGAAGTTTACCTATTATATGGCATACAATCCAATGAACTTGATATTCAAATCTATTATAGGAGTCAGAACCTGCTTGTTCACGCTGTTCAACAGTAAGTACACTACTCATAATTTAGGACTCCTTTCATTTTTATTCCATTTCATAATAAAGTTCCACTGTTCTTGCCATTCGTTCTCATTCACAATTGCGTCAAACACAGGCTCAAGGAAAGTCTGGATTTCTTCAATGACGAATGGAAACTCAAGTGTATTATCTTTTATGGTTTTCAAAAAGAATTTCCAACGCTTCTGCATATCTTCATCATCGGCAAGTGCAACAACACGCTTAAAACTGTCTCTGTCATAGGGAGTACCGCGCCTCTGTAAAGTTTCAAATATAGCTGCCTGCAATTTTGCACCATCAAAATTGAATGTCCTTGAAAGATAATAGATGTCATAAAAATCTTTCATTCTGCCTGTCAGCTCAAAGCGTTGCAGTATGGCATCAAACTTCTCGGCAATAGTGCTTTCTAGGGAATATGTTTTGATTACAGGAGCTTCAAAATCAGGAAGCTGAGTGTTGATTGTACGTTCTTCAGCACGAGGAACTATAATATCACCCACACCTATATCAACATTAAACGGCACACGCACATTTTTTATTTGAGCAATAATCTGCGTACTGATACCGTGATATTTTCTTTGCGGAGAAATTTCCTCAAAGCCTTTTGCTCGCATTTCTATATAATCGTTACCTGTCGGTGTGTCGATGATTTTACAAATCAACTCTTTTACATCATCTATTGAATTAGAGTATCCACGGAGCAGGAAATCGACATCGATTGTTGCTCTACTTTCAAAATTAGTTAAAGTATAAATGAACAATCCACCTTTGAGTATTAGCGTATCCTCACACCCGGATTTTGATAGTTTTCTCAAAAATTCTTCCTGCACAAAAAGCTGCAAGCATTGCTGGTAGCTGATACCAGAAGCTTTTGCTTTATTTCTCAGCTTTGCCAGAACGGAAGCTGCAACATCTGCCATTACAACCACACTCCAATCAATTCTTTTACACGCGTTTGAACACGCAAAACTTTTGCATATTCTATAAGATTCGGTATATTCTTTTTCGGGTCTTTAACATAGCCCTGTACTGCTTTATTAAAAACCTCCTTATCCATCTTGTTCATATTTCGCAGCACATCGCAAATAGTACGGTCACGGTCATAAATGCGGACTTTGTGGAAATCAATTTCACCTTCGGTTTCGCCTAGCGTAACCAACTCTGACTCTACACGATATGCCTTTATAAACGGATAATCGATTTTTGTACGCCGCTTAGAGACATTTTTATCTATTGCAAAGTTCCATTCAGCAGGATTTCTGTCACTGTATCTATAATAGAATAGAGCAGTCTCCATACAAAGCACTGCATCGGGAAACAATCGATTGATAATGACAACTTCGCTTTCTCCATAATCTTGAGTCCAGTGATAGTAACCTCGCCTGACTCTTTCAATCAATCCTTCGTCTAAAAGTTGTTTTATATCTGCATAGTATAACTTTGAAGCTGTAAGTTCAGCAGTAGTCATAACATAATTATGACTGCTAAACAACATTCTCAGTGTCTCAATATCTTTATTCTGAAGCATATCTTCACCTCTATTTAATCGCCCTTAATCAGACCAACGATTGGGCACTTTACTATATTATATTTGATTTTTCTCTTTCAGTCAACAATAGCAAAGTGAACGCTTTTAATTATATCAATCAGGCAATTTAGTATAAAATCTGCCCTCCGCTTTTTTAACCAGATAAAATATTGGTCAGCGAAAAGACAAATAGGTAAAAAAATAAGCGTACCACTGTTTTTATGATACGCTCATCATTATTAAATTACCTCAAAATGCTTCAATGCATCCTTTATCGCTTCCACTTTCTCCGCTGTCGGATGCTTCCTCGGCTGTTTCAATTCTTCTACCGCATTAGGAGCATCATACATTGGCAAGCCTAAATCTCTCTTTACCTCTGCGATATATGCGGTATGTACCTTGAAGCCGTATTTTGCTTCTATGTACTCCTTTATCATTTTGTAGGTCACTCGTTCCTTGGGCTTGTATTCTTCGGCTCTTTTAGCGATATTATCAAGCGGAACTTTTCCCTCACCCTCACCAAACTCAACTTTTACGTTGATATGTCCGTCTGGCTTTTTGTGGGAAAGCAGTACTACCGTCTCAACGTGAACAGTCTGACAAAATTGATCAACGCAGCAGGCTTTTTCCAGCTTATATCCTGCCGCCAGAAATGCCGGAAGATCTCTTGCCAGGCTGGTCGCTTTGCAGGAAATATATACAATATGGTCTACCCCATAAGAAAGAATCTTCGGCAATGCTTTGGGATGGATTCCATCCCTTGGCGGATCCAGAATGATCACATCCGGTTTCTCCGTCAGATCATCCAGGACTTTAAGGACATCCCCTGCAATAAATTTACAATTACTCAGGTTATTCAGTGCTGCATTCTGCTTTGCAGCTTCTACTGCCTCTTCCACAATTTCCACACCTATCACTTCGTCCGCTACGGAGGCTGCAAGCTGGGCGATCGTTCCGGTTCCGCTGTAAAGGTCGAACACTACTTTATCCTTCGTATCTCCGATATACTCACGTACGATAGAATAAAGCACTTCCGCAGCCAGGGAATTAGGCTGGAAAAATGAAAATGTACTGATCTTAAATCGCAGTCCCAGAAGCGTTTCATAAAAGAAATCCTGACCGTAAAGGATACGTGTCTCATCACTCTGCACCACATCAGAAAGAGAATCATTGATAATATGCATGATTCCCACAATTTTACCCTCCAGCGGAAGTGCAAGAAGTTCTTCTTTCAGAGATTCCAGATCATGTTCTTCCTGACTGGTAGTAATCACATGGACCAGAATCTCTCCTGTAGTCACACCGCGGCGGAGAAGCAGATGGCGCAGATATCCTGTATGCTGCATCTTTTTATAATAGGAAACGTTTCGTTTCAGGAAGTATTCATGCACACAAGTCAGGATTTTCGTCATATCTTCATGAACCAGTTGACAGTCATCTGCTGTAAGAACATCATAGGTACTGCCTTTTTTGTGCAGACCCAGCGTCAACGGACCATCCTTATATGCATCACCAAAGGAGAATTCCATTTTATTTCGATATCTGAATTCAATGGGACTTCCATGAATTCCCTCCCACTGGTAATCAGTGCCGTTCAATGCACCATCCAACAGTTCACGAACCTGACATTCTTTCATTTTGAGCTGGTTTTCATAGGACATGGTCTGATACATACATCCTCCACATTCCGGAAAAATACTACAGACTGGTTCTCTTGTTTCAAGCGGAGACTTCTCCAACACTTCCAGAAGTCTTCCCTCTGCACGTCCGGAACGCTTCTTATTGATCATAAAACGAACTTTCTGTCCGGGCATTCCGTTCTTTACGGTAACTTTTTGTCCGTCTGTTATCACAATTCCCTTATTGGGAAAATCTACTTTCTCAATCACGCCTTCATAAATTTCGCCTTTTTTCATATAACCTCCATAAAAATAGCCCCGGTATAAGCCGGAGCTATTCTTTCATTTTCATATTACAGGTAATTATTCTTCTTCATCTTCGAAATAATCGTCGAAGTCATCGTCAAAATCCTCTTCAAAATCTTCCAGATAATCCGGAGCAAAGAAATGATATACAGCAAATGCGATACCTGCTACTGCTGCAACTGCGCCAATGATTGCCAGTACCCAGAGGACTGTATTTTTTTCTTTCTCTTCTTCTTTTCTGTTTAATGCTGATAATAATTCTTCAATTTTGATATTCATAATCGCACCATCCTCTCAATAATTCATCAGCTGACACTTAACACTTCTGCCGTCTGCTGTTTAATGAAATTATTATAACACTTTTTCTGTAATTTTACCATAAGATATCTGCATTTATTCTATACTTTTGTTAGTTTCTTTATTATAATGATATCAGGGGTTACTGTTCACACAATCCCGAGACATACAAGCCAAAATTCCATTGCCGCAGGCAATCTGGAATGAATTTTGCCCCTGACTTAAAAATATGCCGACAGCAACGATCTGATAAGAGAGGATAAATACTTATGGTAGAAACACTTTTTTTTTTTGATCTTGATAATACATTACTTGATTTTAACCGGGCAGAAAGAGCAGCTATCGCAAAAACTCTGAAAAGTTTTCACATTGCTCCCGAGCCTTCAGTTCTGAAGCGTTACAGTGAGCTCAACCTCGCCCAGTGGAAGCTTCTTGAACAGGGCAAGATCACCAGAGACCAGGTAAAGCTTCGGAGATTCCGGCTTCTTTTTGCAGAGCTGAATGTGGATATACCTGCAAAAGAAGCTGCACATACCTATGAAACTCTTCTGGCCCAGGGACACTATTTCATAGATGGTGCAGAAGAATTGCTCGAAACTCTTTACGGTCAATACCGGATGTATCTGGTTACAAACGGTACCTTAAGTGTCCAGAAGGGACGGCTTAAAAGTTCCGGAATTTCCCGTTACTTTGAGGATATTTTTATCTCCGAAGAACTGGGATACAATAAACCGGGCAGGGAATACTTTAACTGCTGCTTCTCCAGAATCCCTAATTTCCATAAGGAAACAGCAGTAATCATCGGGGACAGCCTGACCTCTGATATCCAGGGCGGCATCAATGCCGGAATCCGCACGATCTGGTTTAATCCCAGCCATGAGAAGACTTCAGAAATCATCCCTGATCATGAATTTGACAGTCTTATGAAACTTCCTGAACTCCTGTCTCATATATAAAGCGGATAAAATCGTTCGCCTTACTGCTTATTGCTTTTCGCAGCCTCCGCAGGTGACTTAAGTCACCTGCCCCATTACTATATTTTTTTCAGCTTTGCAAATCCTGCGAACATTTTCTTTATTCCCACTTTGTCAAAATCAACAGTGACTTCATAATCTCTTCCGCCGTCTACAATATCTTTGACAATTCCTACACCAAATTTAATGTGTCGGACAGTGTCTCCCACTTCGTAATCCAGTGTAGCAGCCTTCGTCACTTTAAATTCTCTGGGCTTGAATGTTTTCGTCTCAAAAGCCATTTTCATTTTTGCAAGGTTTCTGTCTGCCTGAATCATCTCTTCAATCTTTTTCTTCTTTTCCTGAGCTTCCTGTCCCAGATCCACAAGCTCCCGCGGAATTTCACGTACAAATCTGGATACTTTATTATACTGTACTTCTCCCCGGAGCATCCGCTGTCTGGCACTTGTCAGCGTCAGATTCTCCATAGCTCTTGTGATACCCACATAACAGAGCCTTCTCTCTTCTTCCAGATCAGATCTGTCATCTGATATAATGGACATATAAGACGGAAACATCCCATCTTCCATTCCTGCGAGAAATACTCTCGGAAACTCCAGACCTTTGGCACTATGTAGTGTCATAAGAAGCACATAATCCTGATCCGGATCCACGCTGTCAATGTCTGCGATCAGTGCAATCTCCTCGAGAAAACCTGAAAGTGTGGCAGTCTGTCCCTGTTCTTCCATTGCTTCCTGATAGGATTCTGTCTTGGAAATAAGTTCATCAATATTCTCGATTCTTGCCTTCGATTCATCTGTGTCTTCAGCCTGCAGCTCTGCCACATATCCGGTAAGTTCAATCACTTCTTCCAGAAGTTCACGTACTGTATAAGACTCTGCCTTACTCTTTAAACTCTGAATAAAGGTTACAAATCCATCAATCTTTGAAAGGCTTCTTCCAATAGACGGGACCTCCTCTGCCACACGCAAGGCATCATAGAAACTCACACTCATTTTATCCGCATAATCCTGTATTCTGCCAAGAGTTGTAGCTCCGATTCCACGCTTCGGTACATTGATGATACGGCGGACTGCCAGATCATCTCTGGAATTGTCAATTGTCTTCAGATAACATAACAGGTCTTTGATTTCTTTACGCGCATAGAAATTCACACCGCCTACAATCTTGTAAGGGATATTTGCAAGAAGACACTTCTCTTCAAAGAGTCGTGACTGTGCATTGGTCCTGTACAGAACTGCACAGTCTTTATACTTCGCACCATTCTCTCTGTGAGCTCTGGAAATCTCGCCTACCACATACTCTGCTTCCTCATATCCGTTCATGAACTGGCGGAAATGGATTCGTTCCCCCTCCGAATTCTCAGTCCAGAGTGTTTTTGATTTACGTGAGGTATTATTTGCAATCACCGCATTGGCTGCATTCAGAATATTCTTTGTGGAACGGTAATTCTGTTCCAGACGGATAACTTTTGCATCTGGAAAAACATGCTCAAATCCAAGAATATTTCCAATATTTGCACCACGGAATTTATAGATAGACTGGTCATCATCACCGACTACACAGAGGTTTTCATATTTAGAGGCCAACAGGCTTATAAATTTAAACTGTGCAGTATTGGTATCCTGATACTCATCCACCATGATATATCTGAAACGTTCTTGATAGTTTTCCAGAACATCTCCGCAGTTCTGAAAAAGCTCTACAGTCTTTACGATCAGATCATCAAAATCCAGCGCATTATTTCTGCGCAAAGCAGCCTGATATTCCCGATATACCTCAGCAACCTTCTTTTTAACAAAGTCCCCACCTGCATTCAGTTCCATCTCATCCGGTGTGATCAGTTCATCTTTTGCATGGGAAATCTGTGCCAGAAGAGAACGTTCCTTTGTTTTCTTGGTGTCAATATTCAGTTTTCTGCACACTTCTTTCATCAGAGTTTTCTGATCTTCTGTGTCATAAATAGCAAATCTGGTATCATATCCAAGACGGTCAATATAACGACGCAGAATACGCACACAGTAGAATGGAATGTGGAAACCCATACGCTCTCGGAACCAAATCCCACTATTTTATCTACACGTTCTCTCATCTCACTGGCTGCTTTATTTGTAAATGTGATAGCCAGAATGTTCCAGGGATTGATTCCCTTTTTATCTATCAGGTAAGCAATGCGGTGGGTAAGTACTCTTGTCTTTCCCGAACCCGCTCCCGCAAGGATTAGCAGTGGACCTTCTGTATGGTAAACCGCTTCCTGCTGCTGAGGATTTAATGTACTATAAATATCGCTCATATTTTCTCCTGTCTTCTTCCTGTACGGTACATTATTTTACAAACAACCATGCTGATCAACAAGTTGATTCCTGCAACAATCTTTCAGATTCAAAATATGTACCGGTTACCGTTTACATCTCTCGAAATATTTTTGTGCCTGAACAGGCATATATCTTTATGATTATACACAAAAATCTGTTCGCCTACAACTGATTCCTGTAAATTCAAGCGGATATAAATTTTGTAATTAGTGAAAAAAACATTTACAAGTAGTATTTAAAACTATATAATAAGGAACAGAGGTGATGAAAGATGACAATCGATGATAAAGATATGATAAACAGCATTCTGGAAAGTGTATCCAGGATTGACTATATTAAACCGGAAGACATCCCAAATATTGATTTATATATGGACCAGGTGACAACCTTTATGGAAGAGCAGCTCGTTTCTTCCAAACGTTACGCAGATGATAAGATTCTCACCAAGACTATGATCAACAATTATGCAAAGAATAAACTTCTTCCCCCGCCTGAGAAGAAACGTTATTCCAAAGAACATGTACTGATGCTGATTTTTATTTACTATTTCAAGAATATTCTTTCCATCAATGATATCCAGACTCTGCTCACACCGATTGCGCAGAAATATTTTAAATCCATGACTGAGAAAGATATGACTTATATTTATAATGAAGTTTTCAGCATGGAAAAGGAACAGATTGAATCCCTGAAAAAAGACCTTCTGCGCAAATACAAAACAGCACAGGATACTTCGGGGACGCAGATAAAGAAGATCAGGCGAATCTGAAAAGATTTTCCTTTATCTGTCTGTTAAGCTTTGATGTTTATGTAAAAAAGATGATGATCGAGCATATAATCGACGGGATGAATCCGGAATCGGAGCATAATTCCAAAAAGAAAAAATAATATTTCAAAAAGCAGCAGATTTTTCCTGATTTTGGAAATCTGCTGCTTTTATATGTCATAGAAATAATGATTATGCTATTTTTCCCTCTGCCGTCAGAGCCGCTTCCTTATCGACTGTGTTGATACCGATAATAACTGTATTATTTTTCCACTGCCTTAAATGTAAATCTGATTGGCTGGTAGTCACCTGTTGTCAGTGGCAGAGGCAGACCTGCTTTCATAAGTGCTGCACCTGTATATACTTTTCCTGTTGCTGTGTCTTCGTATTTCATATCAGCATCCAATCCCTGTGGTAGAAAAGATAAATATAAGGATTTGCTTCACTGTGGAGTCTTACTCCGCATACAACCGTTTCTTTCTTATCTTTTGATACGAACTGCCAGAGTACATGGTTGTTGTTTTCGAATGGATTTACCAGACGATAGTAATCTCCTGACTGTACCAGATGTTCCATTTCTTTATACTTCAGAATCTGTTCTCTGGCTGTCTTTTTCTCTTCTTCGGACATCTTCATCAGATCCAGCTCATAGCCAAAGGTACCTGCGGATGCAACAATTCCTCTTGTCTCAAAAGGAGTCGTTCTTCCGGACTGATGGTTCGGGCATACGCTGACATGTGCGCCCATTGCACTTATGGGATATCCGAAGGATGTACCATACTGGATTTTCAGTCTGTCAATAGCATCTGTATTGTCACTGCACCAGATCTGCGGAGAATAGTAAAGCATTCCCGCCTCAAATCTTCCGCCTCCGCCTGAGCAGGACTCAAACAAAAGATCCGGATATCTCTGTACCAGGCTTTCCATCATTTCATAAACAGCCAGCACATATCTGTGGTAAACCTCTCCCTGACGTTCCTTTGGAAGAGCTGCTGAGAATACGTTATCTACGCTTCGGTTCATATCCCATTTCACATAATCAGCCTTGCATGCATCCAGAACCTTAAAGATCTGGTTCATAATATGTTCACGTACTTCTTTTCTGGTAATATCCAGATTTAACTGATGTCTGCTTCGGTTCATGGCACGTCCCGGATCTTCAGTGCCCAGTCCGGATGCTCTCTGTAGAGATCACTGTCCTCAGAGATCATCTCCGGCTCTACCCACAGACCGAATTTCAGTCCAAGTCCATGAATCTTCTCTGCAAGTGCAGGAAGCCCGCCTTTAATCTTTTCTTCATTTACTTCCCAGTCACCAAGTGCACACCAATCATTGTCTCTCTTTCCAAACCATCCGTCATCCAGAACAAACATATCCAGTCCGATATTTTTTGCCTCTTCTGCAATGTGGTAAATCTTATCTGCATCAAAATCAAAATAAGTTGCTTCCCAGTTATTTACCAGGATTGGTCTTGGCTGCTCTGTATATTTGCTGCGGATCAGATTACTTCTGTATGCATCATGATAGATTCTGGAAAGTTTTCCGAAACCTTCTGCTGAGTATGCCATGATCACTTCCGGTGTCTCAAAGCTCTCTCCCTGTTCCAGTGTCCAGGAGAAATGATAGGGATGGATTCCCATTGCTACACGGGTATGTCCTACCTGGTCCACCTCTATTTCAAATAAGAAGTTTCCACTGTATGCAAGTGCATATCCATAGCAGTTTCCATAAGTTTCCTCTGTATTTCTGTCACAGAGGATCACAAATGGATTGTGATGGTGGCTGGAGGTTCCGCGGATACTTCCCACAGACCAGTTGCCATGACCAAGGTGAGTTCTCTCCATCTGGCGTTCCATATTGTGTCTGCCATAGAAATGGACTGCATCCAGTTCTCTGTATTCATAATCCATTTCCATAGACATTGCTTTTTTTACTGTAACCGGTGCTGTACCTGTATTTTCCAGGCGTACCGCTCTGGTGATCACATCAAGATGAGGAAATACACCATAGAGAAGATGTGCTTTCAGTCCGCTGACACGGTCTGTCAAAACAATTTCCAGTGTCTGTGCCTCATCTTCCTTTGCAAACATTGCAGGAAGTCCCTTCAGGCTGTACTTTCCTTTTTTGATCTCATAGGACTCAAATTTCAGATTTGCAGTATCACTGCCGTCTGCCTGCTCTGTCTCCAGGCCATTGATACGATAATCACCATTTCCATATGCAGTATATTCCTGTGGCAGGGTATCTAATGAAAATGTTTTGTCCTTTTCTGCCTCATAAGGATTTCCTGAAAATCCTCTGTCCACACATACGATCCTGTCTGTGATCAGTGCATCGCCTACCGGACTTCCATAATACAGATGAACCAGAGTATCATACTCTCTTACCTGCATCTGATAAGTGCTGTGCTCTGTTCTCAGGTCGAATACTTTCTCTGCCTCGTGATATTTGATCCATTCCATACTCTGTACCTCTCATTTCTTTGTTCTTTCTATTTTATAGATGTTCTATCTATTTTTATGTAACCAGGTATCGCTGTTTGTTTCGGTTAAAACGCATACTGATCAGGTTCTGTGTCCACGTAGTGATGTTCCTCTTCCTCCTCTTTGAAATAGGGCTTGAACAGTTTCCACATAAACCAGGAATCTGCATAGGCAGTCAAAGAGAATCCAAACATCAGCCAGATCAGCAGATATACCGGGAAAAATTTTGCATCTACAAGTGTCATTGTCATTGGCAGGATTGTAATCACTGCCACAGCTAATGCATAGCCTATATGTTTAACCGCAAAATAAAATGCGTTTGTGATCAAAGTCATTGTTTTATTTTCAAATGCTGCAACTGTTGGAAATACATACAATGCAACTGCCACCAGAGGAATATAGACCGCAAAGATTACATAATTAAAGATCTGTGACATGGATCCCGGCATTGTTGCCAGAGCTTCTTTTTCCATATAAATAAATATTCCTGCTGCAGCCATCAGAATCCAGATCAGTGTGGACTGCCTGAAATTCTGCTTAAAACTCTTAAAAAAATCATGAATTACTCTGATATCTCCATCTTTATGGAGCTTCAATGTACAGTAAAATAATGCAGTGGTGGATGCCCCTGCTGTGATAATCGGAAGAGAACACACGATCCACAGCAAATTTAATGCGATCAACTGACCTAAAAATCCAAATATTCTGTCAAAGAGACTTCCTGGTTTCATTTCTATCTACCTCTTCCTTTCATTTATCTTTTTTTATTTTATATTTCAGTTTTCTTTCTCTAGAGCATGTTTAAAAAACCATTCCCGCAAATTGTGACGCACATCTTGGGGAAAGCATTTTTCAAACACACTCTAAATATTATCAAATCCAGTTTCAGGCAAGCCCTGCTACAATCTCTGGTCCGATTTTATAACAAAGCCTGCCTGTGCTGCTCAGATCAAGAGAAAACTCTGTCTGAACACCTGAACTTTTACTTAATATTTATTGTTTATTTATATTACAGCTTACCGCCAGATGTTGCAATACCTTCAATGAACTGTTTCTGGAAGATCAGATACAGTACGATCATCGGGATACATGCAAGCAGAGATGCTGCCATCAGCTGCGGATAATTGTTGGTGTACTGTCCCTGCATTTTTGCAAGTGCTGCTGACAGAGGCATTACATCCTTGTTACAGATCAAAGGCCACATCAGGTCTTTGTATGCAAATACTGCTGTGAAGATTCCCAGTGCCACCATGGAAGAACGTGTCAGAGGAGCCATGATGAACAGGAAGGTCTGACCGATGTTACATCCATCAAGACGTGCAGCCTCTTCCAGATCTTTTGGAAGTCCCATATAAGCCTGTTTGAGGAGGAATGTACCAAATGCAGTAACAATACCGGGAAATACCAGGGCAAAAATGGTATTGAGCATTCCCATTTTACTTACCATTAAGTACTGTGGGATAATGAAGATCTGTCCAGGAACCATCATCTGGAAAAGAACCAGAGAGAACATCAGATTTTTCCCCCTGAAGTTCAGACGTCCAAATGCATAGCCTGCCAGTGTTGCTGTCAGAACTGCGCATACAACACGGCCCAGGATCAGAAGCAATGTATTGATATACAGATGTAAGAAATCCATATTTTCAATAACTTCTTTAAAGCTGTCCCATCTCCATGTAGACGGGAGGATTACGAACGGGTTGACAGAAGTTGCCTCTGTCATGGTTTTGAAAGCTGTCAGGATCATCCATAAGAAAGGAACCAGCATGGTAATAGATACCAGTATCAGGATAACATGGATCAGAACTCTGTTTGCTTTATCTCTTGCTGACATAATTATCCCTCCTTAATTATAGTGAACCCACTTCTTCTGCGCAATGTTCTGGAATACTGTCATGATCATAATCACAACCAGAAGAAGTACGACGATTGTTGAACCATAGCCTTTGTTATTCTGTACAAAGGAATTCTGGTAGAACAGATAAACAAGTGACTGTGTTTCGTAAAGTGCAGGATTGTTTCTGTCCATAACCATAAAGATCAGATCGAATACCTGCATGGCGCCGATGACACGGGTAACCATTACAAAGAAGATGGTCGGCGAAAGCAGCGGGATTGTAATATGGAAGAACTGTTTCACACCAGTTGCTCCGTCAATGCTTGCTGCTTCATAATAATCTCTTGGGATTTCCTGCAGACCGGACAGGAAAAGAACCATATTGTAGCCGATGATAGACCATACACCGATCACTGCGATCGCATAGACTGCGATCTTCGGATCAGAGATCCAGTTGATCTTTGTGTGAAAAATGTGATTGAGAAGACCGAATTCTGAGTTAAACAGCCATCTCCATACCATGGCGATTGCAGCCGGAGCAGCAACCATAGGCAGGAAGAAAATAGTTCTGTAAACAGCACGGCCTTTCATTTTACGGTTTAATAAAACTGCCAGTACAAGTGCGATAGCAATGGAAAACGGAACTTCCACAATGGCATATTTAAATGTATTTAATAATGCCTGCCAGACTTCCGCATCGTGGAACAGCTTTACATAGTTGTCAAAACCAATGAAGATATTTCCCTTACCGAAATCTCCGGTCTTGAAAAAGCTCTCATAAATGGTCTTAAAAATCGGATAGATATTTAAGATGATCAGGCCAAGCATTGTAGGAAGAATGAACGCCCATCCCCAGATGAATTCATTCCGCGCCTGACTGGTACCTTTTTTTGGATTTGCCACGGCTCTCACTCCTTCTTATCATAAAATTTTGTTGCTGATTTGAATGGAAAACTGCCGCATATCTGCATACCTGTTGTGACTTCTGCGATTATCACATGATCGGAATCTTTTCTGCGGCAGCTTTTCCGTTTCTTATTTTTTATGAATGGTTTTGTTAAACATTAATTAATAGGACTCTTCTGCAATGGCATCATTCATAATAGTAACGATATTCTTGCATGCATCATCCATGCTTTCTTCATCATTCCATGGTTTCTTCAGTTCTTCGCACATTGGGTTCCACCATGCAAGTGTTGCATTTGTGTGTGGTCTGAATACGATATTGTCCATTGCATCCATGTATGGCTGTAAGTTGAAGCAGTCAACACTGTTAACCCATCCATCGGACATTCCTTCGTAAGCTGCCATTGTTACACCAAGGTCAGCCTGTTTCTTCTGCATATCTTTGGAACCGAACCACTCAATAAGCTGGAAAGCTTCGTCTGGCATATCTGTGTTTGCAGATGCTGCCCATCCAAGACCATTGTAAAGAGATACGCTTTCTCCTGTTTCAGCATCTTTCGGAAGTCTTGCCACATCACAGTGCTCTTTGATATAATCGTTGTCTTTGAAAGCAGATACCATCCAGGATCCCTGAGAGATCATAGCTACTTTGCCGGATCCGAAGAGTACGTCTGTACCTGTTTCGGACATTGTAGATGCAGGAGGCATTACATTTTTAACGCATTTGTCAACGAATTCCATTGCCTTGATAGTATTAGGATCATCAAAACCGGATTTGTTATCATCTGTCAGTACACATCCGCCCATGGAGTAGATAATATTCATCCATGTATCCTGCTCGTTAGACGGGTTTGCTGCGAAACCATACTGGCTTCCGTCTTCTTTTGTAAGTTTCTCTGCGATATCATAGAATTCATCCCATGTCCAGCTTCCGTCCGGATAGTCGATTCCTGCTTCATCAAACATATCTTTGTTATACCACATAGCGATTGTGTCGATATCCTTCGGTACTGCGTATGTTTTTCCGTCCCACTGATACATTTCTTTGATATCTTCCGGGAATTTGTCCATTTCCAGTTTGTCGCTGTCTGCAACCTTGTCTGTCAGATCAAGTAAGATATCATTGGACATATATCTTACTGCTTCGTTGGAATGCATCCAGAATACGTCCGGCATATCTCCGCCTGATGCACCTGCTTCAAGAAGTGTCCAGTAGCTGCTCCACTCTACTACCTGAAGTTCAGTTTTAATTCCTGTCTCTTTTGTAAACTCATCCATGATCTCCTGAAGTCCGGCTTTCTGTCCGTTATCCCAGATTGCAACTGTCAGAGTTTTGTCTTTCGCCTGTGCACTTACCGGTGCAAGTGCTGTAACTGTCATAGCACCGATCACTGTTGCGACTGTGAGTTTTTTCATGTTTTTTCTCATATACATCCTCCTTTATTCGTCGTTTCGACGTGTTCCTTGTGATTCTTATTATACGTTTTTGTCTATTTTTTTAAATGGACTAATGAAATGAATTTATGTCATAATCGTTATGGAAAAAACGCTGAATATATGGTAAAATGTCAACAACGACTTGAATTTGTGCGTATTTACAGGATATGAATCCATATGTCTTTATATCAATAATATCCCCAGTCAAAGAAAATAAAAAAGGAATGGTGCAAATGCCAAATGTAAAATATACGGACAGCGCTACTTTCCGCTGTCTTGAAAATCTGAAAGAGGGTTCCCTTGATATCAGTCTGATCCATACGGGCAAAGAACACTGCCCGCCCGGACATATCTGTTCCATGCCGAGAGATGAATTTATCATTCATTTTGTACTGGACGGTACCGGATTCTATTCTGCCGGAGGTCAGACCTGGAGCCTTACTCCCGGGCAGATGTTTGTAATTTATCCAAATGAACCTATCACATATGGTTCAGACGAAACCAATCCTTGGACTTATGCCTGGATCGGTTTTCGCGGAATCCGAGCTCATTCGATGGTAAGAGAATGTGGATTTTCCAAAAATCAATTAGTGCTTCCTGCACCGGATCAGAAAATAATCCTGAAACACATTGATTATATGCTGAATCATAAGCAGCTTTCCAGAGCCAATGATCTGAAGCGTCAGGCTTATCTGATCCTGCTGTTAGCCGAGCTTGCCGACTTTCATGAAAAGCAATCTGCACAGAACAAAAAAAGTGCTAAATATGCTTACAGCACCAGTGTTTACGTAGAGCTTGCCATTGAATATATTAAAGACATGTATCAAAAAGGAATCGGAATTTCTGATATTGCAGATAATATCGGAATCAGCCGTGCCTATCTGAACAGTTCCTTTCAGAAAGAGCTTGGAATATCGGCACAGACCTTCCTGATTGATTATAAGATGCATAAAGCAGCCAGTCTTCTGGTCAGCACCAGTCTGTCTGTTAAAGAAATTGGTAATAATGTAGGATATGAAGACCAACTTGTTTTTTCCAAAGCTTTTAAGAAGAAGTTTGGAATGAGTCCGAAAAATTATAAGACTCATAAAGAAATGATGGATAAATTTGACGAAAAGCAGGTAGACGATCCCGTGTGATCGTTCTGCCTGCTTTTTGTTGATTTTTTATTTCTGTCTATTGCTTTTCGCAACCTCCATAAGGAGCTTACCTGATTCGGTTATTATTTTGCAGTTAGAACATAAATTCTGGACTCATAATCTGTGCATGGTTCGTCTTCACTTGTAGGTTCACCTGCTGTACAGTCTGTGGTAAGCATTCCCAGATTCATCAACTCATCCCCGTAGTTTTCTGTTCCATTATACTCATTTCTGTAGATAAAATCTGGATCCAGTCCCTGAAGCCGTACTCTGGTAAAATCTGCGTTTACTACATTTCTTTCCCTGTACCAGAACACCAGCGCTGTTTTTTGTCCTCACTGACTGTCATCCATGCAGTTTCATTTCCCTCAAAAGGACTCTTCAGTCTGTAAAAAGTTCCAAACTGGATCAGTTCTCTGTATTCTTTCATAAAAGTAATCTGCTGTTTCACTTCACTGATTTCCTCATCAGACAGTTTATTCAGATCCAGTTCATATCCGAAAGTTCCGAAATAAGCTACATTTGCTCTCGTATGTAACGGAGTTTTGCGGTTTAACTGATGGTTTGGTACTACAGATACATGACTTCCCATGGAACTTACCGGATAACACATACTTGTGCCATACTGGATTTTCACACGCTCTGCCGCATCTGTATCATCGCTTGTCCATCCCTGTGGCGCATAATAAAGGATTCCCGGGTCAAAACGCCCGCCGCCGCTTGCGCAGGACTCAAAGAGGATCTGCGGAAATGCAGTATTTAACCGCTCATACAGATCATAAACTCCGAGAATATATCTGTGAAATACTTCTCCCTGACGGTCTGCAGGAAGTGCAGCCGAATAACATTCCGTGATACTTCTGTTCATATCCCATTTGATGTAGGAAACCTTCGCTTCTGAGAGAATTTTATACATCATCTCATAAATACAGTCCACTACTTCTTTTCTGGAAAAGTCCAACACATACTGGTTTCTGCCATGACAGGAATGCCTCTGCGGTGTCTGCAGAATCCAGTCCGGATGTACACGATAAAGATCTGAATCCTTGTTCACCATCTCCGGCTCAAACCACAGACCAAATTTCATACCCATCTCTTCAATCCTGTCTGCAATTCCCTTGATTCCCTGCGGAAGACGCTCTCTGTTTGCCACCCAGTCACCAAGTCCTGCATAATCGTTGCTTCGTGCACCGAACCATCCGTCATCCAGTACAAATAATTCAACGCCGCATTCCTTTGCCTTTGCTGCGATTTCCACCAGACGGTCCTCTGTAAAATCAAAATAAGTAGCTTCCCAGTTATTGTTAAGGATTGGTCTTGGACGGTCTCTCCAGTAACCTCTTGCCAGTCTCTTCTGATATAATTTATGGAAGGTCTGGCTCATTCCATTCAGACCCTTATCAGAAAATACTATTACTGCTTCCGGAGTCTGAAAGTTCTCACCACAGTCCAGCTTCCAGTCAAAGTTCTGCGGATTGATCCCCACAGTGATGCGGGTTGTATCATGCGTATCCACCTCTGCCTGCATTCTGTGATTTCCACTGTAAATCAGACTGAATCCCATCACTTCTCCTACGTTTTCTGTTGCTGACGGACGTCGGAGCACAATAAAGGGATTATGTTCATGGGAAGAATTTCCTCTGATGCTTCCTACAGACTGGATTCCCTGCTCTAATCTGCGCTCTTTCACATGACGTTCTCTGGACCATGCACCTGAAAACTGCATCCACACATAATCCTTGTCCGGCAGATCAAGGCTGAGGCTCATTGCATTTAACAGATGTACTGATGATGTACCCTCGTTTGTAAATCTGGCACTTCTGGTGATGATTCCCCTCTGTGTAAAAATAGTATAAAGCAATTCCAATACAATTCCTGTTACTTCATCTTTCAATTTTACACATAAGGTCTGGGCTTCTTCGTCTTTCTCAGTATATGTAGCCGGAAGCCCCTGAAGTTTTGGTTTTCCATCTGCAATTGTATAACTTACATAAGTAAAATCAGAAATCCTGCTGCCGTTTTCCTGAAGGATCTCCATTGCCGGATAACGGTAATCAGAACTACCATACACCGGATATTCCAGTTTCAGATGCTCCAGAGAAAATTTGCGGTTTCCCTCATAAACACAGGCTGTCATTGGTCGCTGCTTCATCTCAAGAAGATATGAAAAATCTTCTCTGTCATGGATTCTTTTCCCAAAATAGAGATTTCCAAGATGTCCATTTGGAAGCACACACATAATATAACTGATTTCATTGTTGTATAAATGAAATGTCTTTGAACTTTCATGAAAAATAATACTCATAACTATCCCCTTTCTATAATAAATTCAAATATTCGGAATCCGCTGATTTACTGCGTAAATCGCTACTTCCTCATATTTGGCGGGTCCCAAGTTCAAAAGCTTTATCGTGCAAGCACGAACAGCTTTTTGACCTTTTGACCCTGGTATCATATACATTATTATAGAGAAAGTTATCCCGAGGCGTTATGGCATTATGTTTGTCTGAACCTTCAAAATGTTAACTGTTGATCAGCTGTTCCAGCCCATCCTCTGACACTTCCAGGTTTCTTCGGTTTTTACTTCTGTCCTGCCTGCGAAACTGAGTTGGTGTCAGTCCTGCTTCATGTTTGAATGCCCTGGCAAATCGTTCTGCATTTCCATAGCCACAGGATTTTCCAATTGATTCTACAGACAGTTCCGTAAGAACCAGCAATTCTCTTGCCCTTGTAATACGGTATTTCTGCAGAAAGTCCTTTGGTGAAATATGAAGTTCATTCATGAAGATTGTGTACAGATAACTGCGGTTAACATTCAAATGCTCTGCCAGTTCCTGTACTCCGATTCCACAGGCATATTCATTTTTTATAAATGCCATGGCCTCTTTGATATATTCTCCATACCCGTTTTCTTTTCCATATTTCTTTTCTTTTGTGTTGCCCAGATAAGTATCAATCACCACATCTTTTGTAAGAACTGAAAAGAAATCATATAATCGTCCCTGCAGATAATACAGATTTGAAGTGGTACTTTCTGTATGTTTCAGAATATCCAGCACAATTTTCTTTAACTCTTCTCCACTTTCCGAACGGAAGATCAACTGCTCGCTGTTTAATCCGATATCTCGAATATATTTTCCTGCATTGGTGCCGCCTACTCCGATCCAAAGATAACTCCAGGGATCATCTTTATCTGCCTGATAGAAAGTCTGTGTACCTGGCTCGATCAGAAACCCCTGTCCGGCAGTGAGATAATGTTTTTGTCCGGACACCTGATACATTCCTTTTCCTTTCACTACAAAATGGATCAGATAATGTGGACGGGACGCCGGGCCATAGCAATGCAGCGACCCGCATTGTGCGTAGCCGCTGTAGCTTAGATAAAATTCTCTGAATTTTGGTTCCTGTAATTGTAAGACATATGAATCTTCCATAATATATAGTCTGCTCTCCTGTTTTATAAACAACCATTAACTTCCGGCTATATCATAAAGCCAGCGAACACTCATCTATCTTCTTTAATTCCTCTTCACTGAAGGATGCACTGTCCAGCACTTTCAAATTCTCAAGAATCTGCTGTGGACGGGAGGCTCCTATAAGCACACTGGTTACGATTCCGTCACGGAGAATCCATTTCAGTGCCATCTGCGCAAGACTTTCCCCTCTTTCTGCTGCAATTGCATTCAAACTGCGGATACTGTTAAGACGTTCCTCGCTGAACTGGTCTGCATGGAGAAAACGTCCGTCTGTGTTGACACGGCTGTCTTTTGGGATTCCATTCAGGTATCGGTCTGTGAGCATTCCCTGAGATAACGGCTGAATGCGATAATTCCCTTTTTCTTCTCTGCTGCAGCCTGTTTCAGTCCATTTATCTCGATGGTACGGTTAAAGATATTATATCTGTTCTGATTAATGATAAACGGACAGTGCAGTTCCTCCAGAATATCTGCGGCGCGTTTCATTGTCTCACCATCATAGTTGGAAATTCCAACATACAATGCCTTTCCGCTTCTGACGATCTGTTCAAGAGTCTCCATGGTCTCCTCAAGAGGAGTCTCCGGATCCATTCTGTGATGATAGAAGATATCTACATAATCCAGACCAAGACGTTTCAGGCTCTGGTCAAGACTGGCGATCAGATACTTACGGCTTCCCCAGTTTCCATAAGGTCCCGGCCACATGTCGTAACCGGCCTTTGTGCTGATAATCAGCTCATCTCTGTATGCAGAAAATTCCTCTCTCAGGATTTTCCCAAAATTTTCCTCCGCACTTCCAGGCTGTGGACCATAGTTGTTTGCAAGGTCAAAATGTGTAATTCCATTGTCAAATGCTGTGAAGCACATCTGTTTCATATTCTCATAAACACCGATATCCCCGAAATTATGCCATAAACCCAGAGATAACTCCGGCAGCATCAGCCACTGGCACCACAGCGGTGGTATTTCATAGTTTCATAACGTTTTTCCTCTGCCTGATACATAAGATAATTCCTCCTTTTCGTATAGTAGCCATTATTACGATTCCCTTGATTTACTCTTTCTCTATAATCATATATTGTGAAGAATTTATTTTCAATAAATGTTATTTGTATTATTTAAAAAGCCACCTTCTGACTGAAAATGGCTTTTTTAAATAAACTGTATTAGATTCCTTTAAAGCTAAAGGAGAATTCCATCTTTCCGTCTGCATTCAGCAGATATTCCGGATGGGTATATGCTCCCCAGCTGTCGTCGCCGCCGATTCCCATCTGGCCTTTGGCTACGCGTACTACTGTGTAATGAATCTGCGGGAGTTCGTATGGATGCATGGCATTTTCCATCTCATGTGGAGTGTATGGAAGTGCAGAGAACATCACTGGTTCTCTATCCATCTCGAAGTACATTCCTCTGCCCTTGCGGTCTGTAACCTTCGCCCAGCGTACTTCCTCTTTTGCACCACATTCCTGCGGCACCATGTATCTTGCCATGTTGTCCACAACTTTGTTCTGGTAAATGCCCAGTTTTGCACCCTTTTTACGGTCTGCATAGGTTTCAGTTTCTCCCAGTCCGTACCACTGAACATTATCATGGTCTGCATTGAACTTAAACATCACACCAAATTCCGGCATATCACCAAGTTCTTTTACCGGATCATAAGTTAAAGTTGTCTTCACCTTTCCATCTCCGAATACTTCGTAGGTAAGCTGACACTCACTGGCTGGTGTAGTTGGCATCAGATAGGTAAAGGTTACTTTTACAGAGTGGTCTGTTTCTTCTGCCTGTGGTAAATTGGATGGGCCGTATGCACCTTTTCTGTATTCTTTGTGGCTTAAATACATGCTGGCAATTTTCCACTGTGCGTAGCGCATCTGCATAAGATTTCCACAGTCATTATCTGTTGGTGCGCGCCAGAAGTTTGGTTTCGGGATTGCTTCGATCATCTCTTTACCCGCATATTTGTAGGAGACCAGCCCACCATTGAGGACGGAGAACATTACTTCAAAGTGCTCACCGCGGACACCAATATTGTGTGTGCTTCGGATGATCTGCGGCTTCGCAGCTGCTGTTTCTGCTGAAGCATTTTCCTGTACCTGGTATACATACTGTCCAAACGCAATCTCATAACCTGCCGATGCCCACACCTTTTCCTCTTTCAGATGGAAGGAAACAGTAACTGTATATTCTCCGGCTGCCTCAGCCTTTCCAAAAGGCAGTTTATATTCTTTCTCGCTCAATGGCTCAACTGCTGTTTCCAGTGCTTCTGTACGGATCACTTTTCCATTCTTTGCAAGTGTTACCTTACAGTCAAAAGTATTTGTGTTTACAAACAGATTCTTGTTAGTCACTTTTACTGTATCTGCAGTTACTTCTGCAGTAATATTCTGATAATTGAATTTCACTTCCTGCATCTTCGGAGATGGTTCTCTGTCACCGCCATATGCGATTCCGTTACCACTGAAATTATAGTCTGTAGGGCGTTCTCCGAAATCGCCGCCATATGCCTGGAACTCTTTTCCATAGCGATCTTTTTTATAAATAGACTGATCAATGTAATCCCAGATAAATCCACCCTGATATTTGGGCTCTGTATCTGTCAGGTCAGTATATTTGTGCATGGCACCGCAGGAATTTCCCATGGCATGTGTGTACTCACAGCAGATAAACGGTTTACTGTCATCCCTTGCCAGAAACTCTTTGATTGCTTCTACAGACGGATACATCTGGCTTTCCATATCACTGGTATCATTATAACTGCGGTCATGGAAAAGTCCCTCATAATGTACCAGACGGGTAGAGTCATTCTTACGGAAAAGCTGAGACATTTCATAGATATCTTTTCCGCCAAAAGATTCATTTCCACAGGACCAGATCAGGATTGCCGGATGATTCTTATCTCTCTGATACATGGAGTTGGCACGGTCAAGCATCATATCCAGCCATTCCGGTTTGTTGTGAGGAACAACATGAGTATAATCCTTTGTAAATTCCGCCACATCCCAGGAACCATGGGATTCCAGGTTTGTCTCATCGATCATATAAATACCATATTCATCACAAAGCTGATAGATTAGTGATGTATCCGGATAATGACAGGTACGGATGGCATTGATATTATTCTGCTTCATAATGCGAAGATCCTTGCGGAGTTCTTCCTCTGATACATGTCTGCCGCTGACAGAACTGAATTCATGACGGTTTACGCCCTTAAACACGATACGCTTTCCGTTCAGAGTCATAATGCCGTTCTTCATCTCGAAACGGCGGAATCCAACCTTCTGAGGAATCACTTCCTGAATATTTCCTGCTTCGTCATAAAGTTCAATTGTAAGATCATAGAGCTGCGGATCTTCTGCACTCCATAATTTTGGATTATTGATTTTCCATACAAAACTGTTCTGTACAGTCTTGCTGCTATTTGTTTTCTGAATATAAAATGGCTCTGCATTTGCTTCTTCATTTCCAGCTTCTGTAAGAGATTTTTTCTCTTCCAGCACACATTCTCCATCTTTCTCAAGTCTGAAAACAATGCTTCCCTTTCCCCATGTCTTTACCTTAATTTCAAGATCTGCTACATCCAGATTCTCTTCCGGGATTGCACGGATCTGGAGATCATATGCATGGGTATCCGGAACTGTATAAAGATACACATCTCTGTAAATTCCGGAGAAACGGAAGAAGTCCTGATCTTCGCACCAACTGCTGGAGGTCCATTTGAACACCTGTGCTGCCAGCTTATTCTGTCCATCTTTAAGATAATCTGTCAGTTCAAATTCAGATGGGGTGAAAGAATCCTCACTGTAGCCAACAAAGGCTCCGTTCAGCCACAGTGCAAGTCCGCTCTCTGCTCCCTGGAAAGAAATAAACAACCTCTTTCCCTTCATATGTTCCGGCACTGTAAAATATTTCACATAGCTTGCAACCGGATTAAATCTCTCCGGTATCTGACCCGGATAAATTTCCTCATGTCCTTCCCATGGATACTGGACATTAGCATACTGGGGTGCATCATATCCTTCCATCTGGATATGTGCAGGTACATGAATGTCATCCCAGTCATAACAGCAGTAGTCCTCTTTCTCAAATCCCTGAACTGCACTTTTGTAATTGCGCGCATAATGAAACTTCCATAAACCGTTCAGACTATAGCGAAAAGAAGTTTCCGTCCCATCCTGCACAGCAGTCTGCATTTCATTCCCATCTCTATAATATACATGATCTGAATGAGCTTCCATTCGGTTATCGCAGAAATACTGTGGATCTTTTACCAGTGAATAATCAAATGCCTTCATACTCTTATGTTCTCCTCATGATTTGTTGTTTTATAACTTTTCTCTCTGCCTGCAATATTACATTTCGCCATGCATTTGTAAAATACTTTATATATGACTTTTTTCATAAAAATATCTTATACGATATTGCCAACAGCCAGTTATCTTTCATAAGCAAAATTATAACATTATACCAATCCGCATAGTTTGCATATTTGACTATATAATATTCATTTTCGACTTTTATAGATTGATCCTTCGCAGCATTTTCTCAGCCTGCACAACACTCTCCCAGAAGAGGAATAATCGGACTTCTCTTTTATCCGAAAACTCCCTATACAAAAAGGCAGGTGATCTTCACCTGCCCCACAATAGCACTGCATTTATTCAGCCTTCCGCTATCTTATTCCCCTTTAGTTTCCTTCTCTGCCATTCTTGAAAAACCATCTCATATCCGTCATTTCCATAATTCAATGAACGATTCACACGACTGATCGTTGCTGTGGAAGCTCCGGTTTTCTCCGAAATATCAAGATAGGTTCTCTTGTCCATCAGCATCTTGGCAACCTCAAAACGCTGTGATAAGGAAAGAAGTTCATTGATCGTGCATACATCTTCAAAGAAGTATAACACTCTTCTTTATCCTTCAGACATAAAATCGCTTCAAAAAGCTGATCTACAGCCTCTGTTCTGATTTTTTTACTCATTTTCATGCTCCTTTTAGAACTCTGTACTTCACTGGGCGGACATTTGTCTTTAAAATGTCCGTGTTATATTTCTAACAGTGATATTTTACCACGTTAAATTATAGGAAGCAAGCCTTTAACCTAAAAGAAATTACAGATTTTTTAATTTTCTCACAAAAACCTCTTTCGAAGAGTAAGGCAGATAAAATCATCCTCTTTGTGACATAGCTCTACACCAAATAACTGCTTCTCAGTTTATCAGAACTTACGATTCACATACTTCCTTATTGCATCCACAGACCGATTAAGAACCAGCTCTTCCGGAAAATCTAGTTTTTCCAGCAGATCTCTCGCCCGATCAAACTCCCCGATCAGAAGATCAAAATGAGCATCACTGTCCATCACCACCGGAACCTGATATTTCTTACACAGTTCCAACATCACCGTATCATTCTCCACAGCATTCTCACGGGTACATTCCGAATCCATAGAATGATTATTCAGTTCCAGAACCTTCCCGTATTCCTTCGCTCCCTGAACCAGTGCCTCATAATCAATCTCATATCTCCCGTCATCCGGATGTCCGATAATGTTTACATATGGATTCTTCATCACATTCAGATAGGCTTCTGTGTTCTCAAGCTTAGATGCCGGCTTCATACACGGCGTATGCAGACTCGCAATAACCACGTCCATACTGGAAAGCGTATGCTGTCCCAGATCCAATGTTCCCTGCGCATCCAGAATATTTACCTCAGATCCCAACAGCAACTGAATCCCGTACATCTCCCTTGGCACAACCTTAAGATTATTAAAATAAAACTTATGACACGTCCCCGGCATACTCGGCGCATGCTCCGTAATCCCCAGAACCTCCAACCCCTTCTCAGAAGCCGCCTTCGCCATCTCCCTCAGAGAACAATAAGCATGCCCACTGGCCACAGTATGCGTATGCAGATCCAGCACAGAATTATATCTCATAACAAACCTCTCCTCACTTCGACAAATATTTATCCCTAATTATACGACCATTCCCTAACATCCCGCAAGTATTTTACACCTCAAAATACTGAGACATCATCACTCCCCTGACAGACTCCCTACATCTTTTCCTTCTTTATTTCATATACTATTACATCAGCTTATAACTATCCCACAATCTCCCCAAAACATATTAACATCCATATCTGCATATTTTTGATAATTTATAAGGAGTATCTTTGCATGAAGCGGACTTTAATATTTTTTGAAATATTATGCATGATTTTTTTCCTGCTCTTTTCTTCTGCTGACAAACGCACACGGTTCCTTACTTCACTGGCAGGTCCCGGTATGCTTTCCCTTGTAAAACAGGCATCTGCAAAAGCTACAGCTTCTGAGAATTTTTCAACTGACACCACCGCCGGGCTTCCCGTCGAAGAACCTCCCAGAATCGCACTGACCTTTGATGACGGTCCTAATGCCCGGTATACCCCCATGCTTCTGGATGGATTAAAAAAAAGAAACATCAGGGCATCTTTCTTTCTGATAGGCGAGAACATTGAAGGAAACGAAGATATACTCCTGCAAATGCGAAAAGACGGACATCTTATCGGAAATCACACCTGGGATCATGTACAGCTTGACAAGATCCCGCGGAGAAAGCCAGACTGGAAATTGAAAAAACAAATAACAGAATCTATGAAGCTTCCGGAATTTACCCTTCTTATGTGCGACCGCCTTTCGGCGCATGGATCAAGGATATGGAACTTTCTGTCACCATGCTTCCCGTATTCTGGGATGTAGACACTCTGGACTGGCAAAGCAAAAACATCGATTCTATCCTGTCTATCGCCCAGAAACAGTTCATGACGGTTCTATCATCCTGATGCATGACGGCTATCAGACATCTGTGGATGCAGCCTGAAAATCGCTGATCTTTTTACTGAAAAAGGCTATGTTTTTGTCACTGCAGACCAGCTCCTGCTCACATAAAAGATTTGCTTTTTCCTGCCTGATTCGTTATACTGTTATACAAAGCTTGTACAGATTTCTCTGTAGCAGTATTATTCACAGAGTATGCTGTACATCATTATATACAAAAGGAGTAATTAAACGAATGGACAGACTATTTAACATGGACAACAAATTTTTCACCGTCATGGGACGCGTGGCTGATCTTATTATGCTTAATGTGGTCTTTCTGATCTGTTGTCTGCCAATCGTGACTATTGGTGCGTCACTGACTGCACTCCACTATGTCACACTGAAAATGGCACGTAACGAAGAATCTTATATTATCAGAAGCTTCTTCAAATCCTTTAAGCAGAACTTCAAACAGGCAACTGTCATCAATCTTATCATGCTTGCAGTTGCAGCTATCCTTTACATGGATCTGCGTATTGTAGGCAATATCGACGGAACAATGTCTCAGGTACTGTATATCGTTTTCTTTGCATTTGGTATCCTTTATATGATGGTATTTCTGTATATTTATCCGGTGCTTGCCAAATTCTACAACTCCATCAAAAACACCTTCCGCAATGCATTCCTGATGGCCATCCGTCATCTTCCGTATACAGTCCTGATGGCAGTCATCACTCTGTTACCTGCAGGCGTGTTTTTTATCAAGAGTTTCCGCATACAGTCCATGATCATCATGCTTCTGTGCCTGTTTGGATTTGCACTGGAAGCATTTATCAACGGACATTTTCTGGTAAAGATCTTTGATAATTATATTCCGGCTGATGCAGATACCCAGGATACAGACCTTCAGAATGGAAATTCTGCTGAAATTTCATCAGCAGAAAACGATCACACAGTATGACCAAATGGGGAGAAAAACCATACCACTCTCTGGACTATATGCTCAGAGACCGGTTTGGAGAAAAGGTTTATAAGGTCACGCTAAACGGCGGTATGTCCTGTCCCAACAGAGACGGAAAGATCGGAACCCGGGGCTGCATCTTCTGCAGCACAGGGGGAAGTGGAGATTTCGCAGCTGATGCTGCACTTTCCATCACTGACCAGATAGAAAGCCAGATCAGTATCCTTTCACAGAAACGTCCGATTCATAAATATATTGCCTATTTCCAGGCATACACAAATACCTACGCACCTGTGGAATATCTGGAGAAAATTTTTACAGAAGCAATCTCTCATCCAAAGATCGTGGCTCTTTCCATCGGCACCAGACCAGACTGCCTCAGTCCTGAGATCGTGGCTCTTTTGTCCCGGTTAAATAAACAGAAACCTGTCTGGATCGAGCTTGGACTTCAGACGATTCATGAGTCCACTGCCAGGTATATCCGAAGGGGATATCCTCTCTGCGTTTTTGATGATGCCGTAAAACGTCTGCGAAAAGAAAATATCGAAGTAATCGTGCATACAATCCTCGGTTTACCCGGCGAAAACACAGCAGATATTCTGGAAACTATGGAATACCTCAACCATATGGATATTCAGGGAATTAAGCTTCAGCTTCTTCATGTACTTCGCGGCACTGATCTGGCAGCTGATTACGAGAAAGGACTGTTTCAGACTTACGAACGGGACGAATATCTCTCCCTTCTCATAAACTGTCTGGAACATCTCAGACCGGATATCGTCATCCACCGCATCACTGGCGACGGCCCCAAAGATCTGCTGATCGCACCACTGTGGGCAAGCCGTAAACGTGAGGTATTAAATATGCTGCATCACAGGATGAAAGAAGAACAAAGCTACCAGGGAAGACTGTTTTCACACTAAAAGATTCTCTGCTACTCTATGCAAAGGAGGGATAAAATGGCAACACCATTCACAGTTTACAAATTAATCGTGTTATACATGCTTCAGAATACCGAAAATACCCTGACAAATTCGCAGATTTCAGAATTTATCCTGGACCGGGAATATACAAACTATTTCCATCTCCAGCAGGCAATCTCAGACTGGTAGAGGCAGAACTGATCACCATGGACACCCGTTCCAATGTCTCCCATTACCGGATTACCGAAGATGGCATAAAGACTCTCTCCTTTTTCCAGAAAGATCTCTCTCCTGAGATCAAACAGGAAGTCAGAGAATACCTGAAATCTACCGGCTTCAAAGCCCAAGAGCGAATCGTCACTCCTGCCGATTATTACATCACCAAACAGGGAACCTATTCTGTAAGATGCCAGCTCATCGAAAAGGGCAACTCCCTCATCGACCTGAACATCGCAGCTCCAAACCTCGAGGCCGCACAGTCGATTTGTAAGAAATGGTCTACGCACTATCAGGAAATATATGCAAAAATAATGGAGGAGCTTTTATAGAGCTCCTCCTTTTAATTTAATTCTTTTAATTTAATTCTTCCCCACAGGATTCAATAACTTTCTTATACCAGTAAAAAGAATCCTTTCGTATTCTTGAAAAATCTCCTGTTCCGTCATCATTTTTATTCACATAAATCAGACCATATCTCTTCTTAAACTCACCTGTCGAAGCACTAACAAGATCCGTGCATCCCCAACAAGTATATCCCATCAATTCTACCCCATCATGGATTGCTTCTTTCATCTGTTCTATGTGAAGACGCATATATTCAATACGGTACTCATCATGAATTCTTCCATCTTCTGTTAACTGATCCACTGCACCAAGACCATTTTCTACAATCATAATCGGAATCTGATAACGATCATAAATCTGATTCAGCACATATCGAAGTCCCACTGCATCAATCTGCCAGCCCCAATCAGACGCTTTTAGATATGGATTTTTGAGATTATCTCCTCCGTTTCCGGCAGTCGTTTCGCCTCTTTTGTTACACTTACACAGTTACTGGAATAGTAACTGATAGATACAAAATCAACAGTACCATTTTTAAGTATCTGTGAATCCTCTGGCATTGTCTTCAATTCAATATTATGTTCTTCAAAAAATCGACTGGCAAATCCCGGATAATACCCTCTTACATGAACATCTCCTGCAATAGAATTATGAATCTGTCCAAATTTCTGTGCATAAAGAACATCCTGCGGATGACAGGTATATGGATATCCGTTATGATAAGCCAACATACATCCCAGTTTATTCTCTTTATCAATTTCATGTGCCATAGAAACTGCACGTGCACTCGCTACAAGCTGATGATGCATTGCCTGATAACGACTTTGTTCACATACATCTTCCGGATCCAGCATTCCTGCACAGAATACTGCACCAAAAGGCTCTGTCAGCATATTGATTTCATTAAAAGTAAGCCAGTATTTTACTTTTCCTTTATACCGCTCAAATAAAACTTTGGCAAAGCGAAGATAAAAGTCTATCAGCTTACGGTTTTTCCATCCCCCATATTTCAAAGAAAGATGAAGTGGATTTTCATAATGTGAGATCGTAACTAACGGCTCAATTCCATATTTTCTTAATTCATCAATTACACCATCATAAAACTTAAGTCCTTCTTCATTAGGTGTCTCTTCATCCCCATTTGGAAATACTCTGGACCATGAAATAGAAAAACGATATACTTTAAATCCCATTTCGGCAAACAATGCAATATCTTCTTTCCAATGATGATAAAAATCTGTTGCCTGATGATTCGGATAAAATTCTTCTTCCAGCGGAACTGGCGGTGTCAGTCTACGTTCCTTATCCACACTTCCTCCTGTAAGGATATCTGCGATTGAAGGGCCTCTTCCTCCCTCATCCCATCCGCCTTCATACTGATTTGCTGCTGTTGCACCTCCCCAAAGGAAATTCTGCGGCATACGATTATAATTTTTCATGTCTTTTCTCTCCAATTTTTAAACAACAGTCTTTTTATACCACTGTCAGAAATTTGTCCCCCGCATTAATTGCGGTATTTTCTTTTTCCATGCATACTGCTTTAATGTAATCGGAAATATTTGTCACTACCATTGGTGTGATCAGATTATATCCCTCTCCTTTAATTGCTTCCAGATCAAACTCAACAAGAAGAGTGCCTTTTTTTACTTTGTCCCCATCAGAAACATAAGATTTAAAATATTTGCCTTTTAAATTTACAGTATCAAGTCCAATGTGAATAAGTACTTCTGCGCCATTATCCGTTACAAACATAATTCCATGCTTGCTGTCCATAATATTGGCAACCGTTCCATCAGCAGGTGCATAAACTTTTCCTTCTTCCGGTATGATAGCAGCTCCATCTCCCAGTACTTTTTCTGCAAATGTTTTATCAGGAACATCAGAAAGTGCCTTTACTGTTCCTGATACCGGTGCACAAAGTTCAATCTTTTCTACAAGTGGTTTCGTATTATTCTGCTGCGTTTTTTCTGCTTCCTTTGACTCTGTTTTCTTTTCTTCCTGTTCAGGCTCAGCATCTTCAAATCCAAAAATAAATGTAAGAACAAAAGATGCTACAAATGATACAACAATCATAATAATTCCATAGAGCAGGTTACTCATTCCCTTTTCTCCAATAAATGCAGGAATAGCCATAATACAGTTCTGAGCAATATAAAGAGATACGTGAAGAAGCCCACCAACAATTCCACCAATTCCAGCTGCAATAGCTGCGGCTACAACCGGACGTTTAAGTTTAAGTGTAACACCATAAAGTGCCGGCTCTGTAATTCCCATCAGTGCAGATACACCAGCTGCACTTGCCAGCTGCTTCATGTTCTCATCTTTTGATTTCACTGCTACTGCAAAAGAAGAACCAGACTGTGCAATATTAGAGCATACCTGTGAAACGAAGATCAAACTATCTGTTCCGCCTGTTGCGATTGCATTCAGTCCGATTGGCGTTAAAGCATGATGCATACCTGTCATAACGATAAATGGGAAAGTTGCTGCCAAAATACCAACGATAATAAATCCAAGTTTTGCAGATAAAAAGTTAATTGCTACTGCCAGTCCATTACCAATAATTGTTCCCAATGGTCCTACTACGATCAGCGCGATCGGTGCACTGATAAGAATTACTAACGTAGGATTCAGAATCAATTTCACCATCTTCGGTGTAATACGGTCTACTAATAATTCAATATAATGTGTAATCCATACCATCAGAATTACCGGAATAACAGAATAGGAATACGTTGCTTTTGTAATCGGCAATCCAAAAAGTGTAATAGCAACATCTGAAGCTACCATACTGACAAATGCCGGACTTAGGTAAACACCTGCAATAAACAATGCCAATGATTGATTTACCCGGAAAACTTTAGCCGCATTTGCAGCAATCAGGAATGGCATAAAATAAAAGGTAACATCACCAATCATACTGATTACCTGATATGTACTGCTGGTATCAGTTACAAGATGGAATGTGGTAAGTAATGAAAGTACAACTTTGATCATACCAGCTGCTGTAAGAGCAGGAATCATCGGTGTCATACATCCGGTAATCGAATCAATAATTTTTGATACTACACTCTTAGAACTCTGAGACTCGGCTGCTGGCGCATCATCAGTCGGAACACCTTTGTTCTCCAGTGCCTTGTACATCTCATTTACTTCATTTCCGGCAATTACCTGAAACTGATCTTCATGCCAGTTTACTCCGGAAATTCCTGAGACTTTCAAAATTTCTTTTTCATTGATCTTCGTTCTGTCCTTTACATAGAAACGAAGTCTTGTCATGCAGTGAAACAGACGGGTAATATTTTCTTTTCCGCCAAGCGCTGCAATAAGTGTGTCTGCAATTTCTGCATAGTCCTTTTTCATTCTGGGACCTCCTTTAATAATAAATATTAGAATTTATGATTAAAGGTCTTGCCTGAAAAGATGTGCTTTATTTTACTCAAAACACATTTCAGTAACAATCCATTAACACCTTAATTATAAAGTTTCCAACCGTTTCTGGTCTTCTGTGATTTTCTGAATATGAATCGTAAGATACAGCATTTCGTCTTCTGTCAGCTGATAGTGGTATTCATCTTCCATCATCAGATAAATCATTTTCGCACATCCATATGCGTCTTTATACTGCTCTTTGATAATCTGAAACAGCTCTCCATTTTCATCATAATGAAGCTCTTTATGAAGAAATCTCTGTGCAAAATATTTCAGATGAGTAAGAAAACGCTGATAATACAGATTCTCTTCCTGGAATTTTAAATTATCATAATATTTCTGAACTACATCCAAAATCTTATGTACAATAATCGAAATCTGATAACTGTCTGTTTTACTTCCATCTTCTGCATTGACAAAATGCAATGCAAAGAATCCTGCCTCATCCACTACCAGATTTACCTGAAATGTCTGATTTACTCTTTTTAAAAGTTCTAAACCTATTTCATATTCTTTATGATAGAGTTGTTTTATATCCAATAAAAGCATATTTTGAATCTGAATTCCCTGATTCAGTCTGGATATTGCCCCCATAATATGATCACTCAGCGAAAAATAAATACTATCATTTAACTCCAGTCCTTGTTTCTCTTTCACTTCATTCACATAAGCTTCTACAAAATCCAGATATTTTTCCGGAATAGAAGCAAAATATCCCTGTATCTCTTTACTGATCTGTGCTGTTTCCGCAGTAAAAATCTTTTCGATCAAAGTTTCATCAACCTGCTGCCCTTTTTTCTTTTGAAATGCAATCCCGCACCCCTTTACAATAATCTCATGACCCTGTTTATCTTTGGATAGAATCAGATTATTATTTAAAATCTTATAAATAGTCATAAGCTCCCTCTCCCCTGCTGCCAGATAAATAAAAAAAGACCATTACAGTATATAGAAATTCTCTTTATATACTATAAGGTCTTGCCTGACGATAAAAAATATTCCAGTAACAATCCTTCTGAACGATTTATAGTTATTCAATTGCTATATGCAAGAATAGCAGAAAATTTTCTTTCTGTCTATCCGGAAAAATAGATAAAATAATTCTTTATTTTTTGTGAACTTTTTCTAAATTTTTCGCTTTATATTAACCTATAGCTTTTTTTTACAATACTGTTATGGAAGTATTGACTCAAATGCGATAAGCCTTTGTCTTTCTTTATCATTAATTACTGATACCGTGTTACCAGTTACCGTTCACTCCATGCCCAATAACTTAAAATCAGTCGCTGTTACTCCATCTACAGTAACACGCTTCGTGATGCATAGAATTTATGCCAATCTTTACAAAAAAACTTTAATACGTTATACTTAAGCAAATATATGTTCTTATAGTCACCACGGTCGGTGCAAAACGTGTGCACCGGCACACTGCACCATCAAATCATCAACAGATAATTATTTTATGGAGAAAATTATGGATTTATTTGAATATGCAAAATCAAAAACTCTGGATCAGGAGTCTCCTCTTGCTTCCAGACTGCGCCCTACTACCCTGGATGAAGTAGTAGGCCAGCAACACATTATCGGAAAAAACACCTTGCTCTACAGAGCAATAAAGGCAGATAAACTAACCTCCGTTATCTTCTACGGCCTCCGGGAACAGGCAAAACCACTCTGGCAAAAGTAATTGCCAACACCACAAGCGCTGAATTTACCCAGATCAACGCCACCGTAGCCGGCAAAAAAGATATGGAAACTGTTGTCAAAGAAGCACAGCAGAATCTCGGAATGTACGGAAAGAAAACCATCCTCTTCATCGACGAGATTCACCGTTTCAACAAAGGCCAACAGGATTATCTCCTTCCATTTGTAGAAGACGGAACCATCATTCTTATCGGCGCAACAACAGAAAATCCATACTTTGAAGTCAATGCGGCTCTTATCTCCCGCTCCATCATCTTCGAACTGAAATCTCTGGAGATTCCTGAGGTAAAAGAACTCATCCTCAGAGCAGTCAACGATAAGAAAAAGGGAATGGGAAACTACAAGGCCAGATAGATGAAGACGCACTCGATTTCCTCGCAGACATGGCAGGCGGAGATGCCAGAAATGCTCTCAACGCCATCGAACTTGGTATCCTTACTACACCAAGAAGTGAAGATGGAATCATTCACATCACCCTTGATGTCGCTTCCCAGTGCATCCAGAAACGAGTAGTCCGCTACGACAAAAACGGAGACAATCATTACGATATCATCTCCGCTTTCATCAAAAGTATGAGGGTCAGACCCCGACGCTGCAGTCTATTACCTTGCAAAAATGCTCTACGCCGGAGAAGACGTCAAATTTATCGCCCGCAGAATCATGATCCTCGCCTCCGAAGACATCGGAAATGCTGATCCTCAGGCCCTCTGCGTAGCAGTAGCAGCCGCCCAGGCAGTAGAACGTGTAGGAATGCCAGAAGCCAGATCATTCTCTCCCAGGCAGTCATCTACATGGCCTGCGCTCCTAAGAGCAATTCCGCTGTCAACGCCATCTTCGCAGCTATGGACTCCGTCAAACGCACAAAAACCACCGTCCCGCCTCACCTCCAGGACGCACACTACGGCGGTCACGAAAAACTAGGTCATGGAATCGGCTACAAATACGCCCACGACTACCCCAACCATTACGTAGACCAACAATACCTCCCAGCCGAAATCCAGGGAGAACACTTCTACGAACTAAGCGACATGGGCTACGAAAAAACACTCAAAGAATACCAGCACTGGATTAAATCTCAATCCTAATTAAAAGTCTTCAATACTTCTTTTAATTGAGTGATAATTGAGTTCTTTTTTTAGGAAACTCAATTATCACTCAATTCACAATGCTTTACAACAATGCACATATTATGTCGTTTATCAAACCACCTTTTCCTTCTATTTTCTTACAACCCACCTACCACTTCTATTAGAACCCTGTCTTTCAATCAATCCTTCTTTCTGCAAATCTTTTATTATCTTCTGGACTTGTTTTCTTGTAAGCTCAAACTCTTCCATAAGTTTAACTTGTGTTATTTTAGGATTTTCTTCCATCTGACACAATATATTCTGCCTAATTTCGGCTCCTTTTTTCGGCTCCTTTTTTCGGCTCCTTTTCGGCTCCTTTTCGGCTCCTTTTTGATTATTTTCTAATTTGTTTTCTTTCAAGAATGCTTCATGCACAAATAATCTTGAAATAAAATAGCTATGGTCCTCATCTGTCTCAAACTCCGGTTTCGGAGAACCATTTTCTTCAAGTGCCCTAAGAATTTTTCCAAATCCAGTATTTCTTCCTTCTGTCAAATGCAGTTCCTTAAGAATATCTCCAATGCGCCGATTTCTATATCTACGGTTTGATACCCTATATCGCTTTAATCCTTCCTGAGTGACTGAACGATCTGGCCCTGGAAAACTGACAATTTCAATCATTTCTTTTTCAACTCTTACCTCGATTGGCTCTCTGATATCATATCCACGATGATAAACTGCATTAGCCAATGCCTCTTCTAAAGCTGCATACGGATAATTATATACCCAATCAGACTCTGCTTTATCTGCACTCTTTACAATCTTCTTTGTTATGATTGAGTTTTTTATAAACTGCAATGCCTCTCTAAGCTGTTGATGAATCGGTCCTTTGAATGTATTTTCTATAATGTTATCGCCACCCAAGCCATCTGGAAACTGTACAATATCTATCTGCGTACAAGGGAAAAATTTGTCTGGTTCCATACAGAAAAACATCAATCCAACATTTTTCGGTTTTACATATTCTGGAAGTATACTGATAATATTCATATCACTGCATAATTCAGCAAAATCTCCATTTTTAGATTTTTCGTAAAGTGAACTTCCAATCTCCTTGAGATAATTCTGAATCAGTGTTATATTTAAATCTGTCAATTCCGCCTGATGATTCACTCGGTCATCAAAAGGAACTCTATTTGCCAAATTGTACAAATCTTTTTCCTCGTCATCCGAAGGTTCTACCGTATTAGACGCTTTACGAATATAATGTATTCTCTCTTTATTGTTTTTCTCCATCGTCTTTGGTGATGAATATGGTCTATTATCTCCACCTGGGCACCATATAACAACAAAATACTTATCTTGATATGTTTCGACGCTGATTATCGGTGTATAAGCCGGCCTAAGAAGTTTACACTTTGCATATATGTTTTTCTGATAGGCATCTAATTTATCTACTGAAACTCCCTTTAGTGGATAAACAGGTCTACCATTATCTTCCTGCACGCCAATAACGATATATCCACCACCCCAGTTATCAAGGTCATTAGCAAATGCACATATAGATTTCAAAGATGCTGCTGCATCCCATGTTTCCTTAAATTCAATTCTTGCCCATTCAACTACATCTCCAGACAAGAGTGTCTTAATACTGGTAGGTATTGCCATGTGGTCACTTCCTTTCTTGCACACATCTTTTCAAGTTCTATTCTATAATAATCCCTTGTTATCAAAATCTATTTCTTTAATTTGTACGTTTTTAAGTTTGGCCAGCTTGTACACTTCATTTTTCTCATTTTCATCTGCATATTTATGTAGTAAAATATAATCAACAATTTCATTAATTTCGATTTCATTTAAAGATAACTCAAAACTTTGCTTGCCACCAACCATTTTTATTTTATCTGCTACATTTTCAAATCCTTTGTCTAGCATCTTTTTACAATCTTGTATGTACAACATACAATTATCTATGATTTTTTCTTCATTATCTATATAGAGATTTTTGAGATAAAATTTCCTCGCCAAATATTGTGGATTGTAATCATCAAGATGCATATGTAGCTTAATTCTAGTTTCATGCTCATACCCAAAATTTATATCTTTTAGAAAAGCTCCATAGTCAAAAGCATTTTTTGCCATATCTTGCACATTTTGTGTCTTACATATATATTTTACGATAAACTCATCAAAACTCTTTATATAAATCATAGGCATAACATCAGCATATAAATATGTACCAGATGGTACAAACTCACCACCCGGTAGCATCGACAGTTTTTTATAAAAATCATTTTTATATTTTACTATAATATTTCTTTTATATTTCGTATGATATTCAGCAATCATCTTACTGTCTGTATACGTGTTAGCAACACAATAACAGAAACTTATCTGTTGTAACAAAGCCGCAGCACCTACAAAATTACTAAACACCGTCATAATATATTGCTGTGAACAATACTGTGTTTCCATACAATGCTGTTTTATAATTTGATACGCTTTCAATATGTTATTTCTATCCGTATACCAATCTTCCAAATAATTTTCGTTTTTATCTCCGGTCAAAGACTTTTTCCATTCTACTGGATTTGTAAAATAAATCTTTTTCTCTTGAAATAACATTTCAAATTCAATTTTCCCCATAAAACGATAATAAGGAAAGCTTTTTCCATCTTTATAATGCTTATCATATACTGATAAAATATTTCTTTTTAAGTATTCCTCATCTTTTAACTGCATTCTCCACCGTCCCTATAAATTATATTAGTATATTTCATAAATGTGGCATAATAATACAAGTTTAATATGTTTTTTTATAGAATGAATTTTTAGTCCTAACATTTTTTCAATTGTGCCTGTAACTCCTGAAAGCTCTCCAAAGCACTCTGCAGATTCTCAATAATATCTACTGCAAGTTCATCCGGATCTGGTAAATTATCCAAATCAGCCAACGATTTATCCTTAATCCAGAATAAATCGAGGCTGGTCTTATCACGTTCCAAAATATCTTTCACGTCAAATCTGCGCCAACGTCCATCCGGATTATCCTCTGACCATGTTTCAGTACGTTCATAGCGATTTTCAGGATTATAGCATTTTACAAAATCTGCAAGATCTGCATCTGTCATCGGATGTTGTTTTAATGTAAAATGAATATTTGTACGGAAATCATATATCCATACTTCCTTAGTATGCATTTCGGCACTGGCAGGACGTTTATCAAAGAAAATGACATTTGCCTTTACTCCTGGTTTATAGAAAATACCTGTTGGCAGACGTAGAATTGTATGCATATCTGTTGTTTCAAGTAATTTCTTACGTATGATCTCACCTGCGCCGCCCTCAAACAGTACATTGTCCGGTACCACAACTGCTGCTTTACCAGTTGCCTTCAGAATAGTATTAATATGCTGTACAAAATTCAACTGTTTATTGGAACTGGTTGTCCAAAAATCCTGTCTATTATAAACAAGATCTTCTTCCTCCTGTTTGCCTTCCTCATTCGTAAAAGTGATAGCTGACTTCTTACCGAAAGGTGGATTTGTCAACACATAGTCCACGCGATAACCAGGATCCATCAACAATGCATCTCCCAATGTAATCGGCACATTTCCATAAATATCGCCAATATTATGTAGATATAGATTCATTAACCCATTTGAACGTACTATTTGCATAACGCCCTGACTGTACCTCAACATCGATAATTGACTGTCCTGCTTGGGATTGCTTCGTCTCAACTACTCCCACTGGCTTTCCATCCACAAATAAAGCATAGTCAACCTCACCTGTACTGGTAGGAAATTCACGAACCGCTACACCAAGAGAAGCTGTAAGATTCAATCTTTTCAAATCCTGTATCACCCATCCAGACTGACAAAGCTTATCATCAATCACACAACGTGCTTTTTCTTCCGGTGTCATATCCTTCTTCATCTCCCTTATACATATTCATCATCTATGTAGTACCTTACTCTCTATTAAAAATAAGTATATCATCACCCCACATACTTCGCAAGAACATACGATTTTTTATAATACTCTTTTTCTTTTCCCCCTCTATTATCCCGCCCAAGAATCAACCACTTACAACTCCCTCGCAGGGCATTTTGCCTCCGGCAAATCCCCAGACATACATCTTTTTCCACGTCCAGTAACCAGCGCAGACAAATAGTTTCTTTCGTGTGCATTTGCAGATACTTAGATATTCTTAGGTATCAAAAATCCGCGTTATGAGAAGAAAAAGTCCTTTGTCTGAGCGCAAGCGAGTAATCCAGACTTTTCTTCTCATGCTTTTAGCGGATTTTTGATACCTTAGAATATCTTAGTATCCGAAACCGCACACGAAAGAAACTATTTGTCTGCGCGTCCCCCCACCCACGAAAAAAGCAGCCCCTTTCCCTTCCGAAAGAAACTGCTTTTTTCCATCCTTTTATTTAATTCCCATAACCTCCATCTGCGCCAGAATCGCATCCACACACTTCTCAAATCCCAGCTTTCCTGAATTCAGGCACAGATCATAATTTGTCGCATCACTCCAGTCCCCGCCTGCAAATTTACGATAATAATCCTGTTTTCTCTTATCATCTTTGCGAAGGAACTTCTCAATTTCCTCATCACCACCGCTAATCTTCTCTCTGGACTTCTCAACACGGAATTCCCATGGTGCATGAATAAATACTCTCAGTGTATTCGGTCTGTCTCTGAACACATAATTCACGCATCGTCCCACGATTACGCATGGCTCCTTCTCAGCCAGATCATTCGCAACCTTTGCCTGATAATTAAAAATATTCTCATCAGAAATAAATCCCTTCTGATCCGGTGCTATCAGTGCCCCTTTATAAAGACCGGTCTTATTAAACAGTGACGCTTTTACTTTTGTCCCTTCTTCAACCTGACCAAATAACTTCACATCAATACCGCTCTCATCTGAAGCCATCTGAATGATCTCTTTACCATAAAAAGGAACTCCCAATCTCTTAGCCAACATCTGGCCAACTGTACGTCCACCGCTTCCATACTGTCTCGCAATGGTAATTACAAAATTCTCCATAAAACCCCTCCTGTTTATTCTCCAAGATATGCCTTCTGAACAGACTCATCATGAAGAAGATCACTTGCCTTACCTTCCAGTGTAATCCTTCCGGTCTCAAGAACATAAGCTCTGTCAGCGATAGAAAGAGCCTTCTTCGCATTCTGCTCAACCAGCAGAACCGTTGTTCCGCTCTCACTTACCTCTTTAATAATATCAAAGATCTCATTTACAAAGATTGGTGAAAGACCCATGGACGGCTCGTCCATCAGAATGATCTTTGGCTGACTCATCAGCGCACGTCCCATAGCGAGCATCTGCTGCTCACCACCACTTAAGGTACCTGCTGTCTGATTCTGACGTTCCTTCAAACGTGGAAAACGTTTATACACTTTCTCAATGGTCGCATCAATCTCATTTTTATCAGATCTTGTAAAAGCACCCATCTTCAGATTCTGAAGAACAGTCATATTTGCAAACACACGTCTTCCTTCCGGAACATGTGCCATACCCATTGTTACGATTTTGTGAGGCGGAACCTTTGTGATATCCTGTCCGTCATAAATAATATGTCCTGATTTTGCACGAAGAAGCCCGGTCACTGTATGCAGAGTAGTAGTCTTGCCTGCACCATTGGCACCGATCAGCGCAATAACCTCACCTTCATTTACAGAGAAAGAAACACCCTTCAATGCCTGAATCATTCCATAATAAACCTGTATGTCCTGTACTTCCAGTAATGCCATCTGTCTCTCCTCCTATTCTCCAAGATATGCCTTGATAACTTCCGGATCATGGAGCACATCTGAAGTCTTGCCCTGTCTCAGAACATGACCAAAGTTCAGCACAGTCAGTTCCTCACAGATACCTGAAACCAGCTTCATATCATGCTCGATCAGAAGAATGGTCATATCAAAGTTATCACGAACAAAACGGATGGTATCCATCAGTTCCTCAGTTTCATTAGGGTTCATACCAGCAGCCGGCTCATCCAGAAGAAGAAGCTTCGGCTTTGTTGCCAGTGCTCTGGCAATCTCCAGCTTTCTCTGTTTACCATAAGGAAGGTTGGAAGCAAGGATATCTGCCTCTTTGTCCAGATCAAACACCTTCAGAAGTTTCATGGCTTCCTCATTCATGGTCTTCTCAACCTTAAAGTATTTCGGAGTATGTACAATACTTGTAAAAAGGCTGTATTTATCATGATTGTGAAGTCCTGCCTTTACATTGTCCAGCACACTCATCTGATGGAACAGACGGATATTCTGGAATGTTCTGGCAATTCCCGCTTTGTTGATATCAATGGTACTCTTTCCGGTGATATCCTGTCCGTCCAGATTGATAATTCCCTCATCCGGCTTATACACACCTGTAAGAAGATTAAAGATTGTAGTCTTACCGGCACCGTTCGGACCGATCAGACCATAAAGCTGTCCTTTCTCGATGGAGACATGGAAATCATCCACTGCATGAAGACCGCCGAATGAAATATTTAAATGATTTACTTCCAGCAATGCCATAGCTTATGCCTCCTTTTTCTTAAATCTGCTTAAAAAACGCTCTCTCATCTCAATCGCCTTCGGTGCCCAGTTGATAAGCATCATAACGATCAGTACGATTGCGTAGAACAGCATACGATAATCGCTCAGTCCACGAAGAAGCTCTGGAAGGAGATTCAGAATTACTGCCGCGATGATAGAACCACGCATATTTCCGATACCGCCAAGAACGACAAATACCAGGAACATAATAGACATGTTATATCCGAAATTCTTCGGAAGTGCTGTTAAAGTTGCGAGGTTATGAGCATAAAGCACACCACCGATACCGGCCAGCGCTGCAGAAATTGCAAATGCTTTCAGTTTGTACTTTGTAATATCAATACCGATAGATTCTGCTGCGATACGGTTATCACGGATTGCCATGATTGCACGTCCGTCACGTGAATTGATCAGGTTCAGAACCACAAATAAAGTAACCAGAATCAGAACCACACCAATCGTAAATGTTGACTGTCTCGGTGTACCTGTGATACCCATAGCGCCACTGATGATCATCTTTCCGTCAGGTTCCATACCCAGAGACATCTGGTCTTTCATGGAAAAATGAATTCCGTTACTGTCGATTCCCACATAAAGAACATTGATGATATTCTTAATGATCTCACCAAATGCCAGTGTTACGATAGCAAGATAGTCACCTTTCAGACGAAGCACAGGAATACCGATCAGGAATCCGAAGATACCTGCACACACAGCTCCGATGATCAGAGCAATGAAGAAACGAAGCCCTGCATTTGTAAATGTGTCCATAGTTGCCTTTGTAAATGCTGCACTGGTGAATGCACCGATACACATAAATCCGGCATGGCCAAGACTTAACTCACCCAGGATACCAACCGTCAGGTTCAGGGAAAGTGCCAGAATAATATATACACAAAGGGGCACCAGCAGACCCTGCATCAGGTTGGAAAGCAGATTCCCTGCAATCAGTCCCTGTACGATCAGATATGCTGCAAGAACCATTCCGTATGTAATGAGATTGCTTTTTGTTGTTTTGTTTAATTTCTTCTTTTCCATGTCTGCCACCTCACACTTTCTCCTGAATGTTCTTACCAAGAATACCGGTAGGTTTCACAACCAGAACCACGATCAGAACACCGAATACAATGGCATCTGCATCTGTGAAGAGATATATGCTTTACCAAAAATCTCCAGGATACCCAGAACAATACCACCGATAAACGCACCCGGAATAGATCCGATACCACCAAATACGGCAGCAACGAATGCTTGATACCAGGCATGGCACCTGTATATGGTGTCAGGGACGGATATGCGGAACAGAGAAGCACACCTGCGATGGCTGCAAGTCCGGAACCGATTGCAAAAGTAACGGAGATTGTTTTGTTTACGTTAATCCCCATCAACTGGGCAGCACCTTTATCCTCAGATACGGCAAGCATTGCCTGTCCTGTTTTTGTCTTGCTGATAAAAAGCATCAGACCTGCCATGATCAGGATACCGCCGATAATGGTTACGATGGTTACACCTGTAATCACGATAGAACCACCTGCAAGTTTCAGGGATGGAAGGCTGATCACGTTACTGAATGATTTGGTATCTGCTCCCCAGATTAGAAGGGCTACATTCTGAAGCAGGTAGCTGACACCGATGCTGTGATCAGAACAGCCAGAGGTGAAGCTGCATTACGCAGTGGTCGATACGCAACGCCTTCGATCACAACGCCCATGAGTGTACAGATGATAATGGACAGCAGGATAGCTAAAATCGGATTTAATCCCATGCCGCTGACTGCGACATAAACCACATAAGAGCCGACCATGATAACATCTCCATGAGCAAAATTCAGCATTTTAGCGATTCCGTATACCATGGTATAACCAAGGGCGATGATCGCATATACACTTCCGAGGCTGATACCACTGATAAGATATGATATAAAACTACTCATAGAAGTCTTTCCTTTCTTATATTTAAATAATTTTATTGTGTGTAAAACTGGCAGATTTGCCTTTAGCGAAATCTGTCTTGTTTATTTTGCCAAAAGTAAATCTGTCATTAACGCATTAATGTGATAACGTATTAGGCAACAGGGCTGTCTGGATAATTCAGACAGCCCCGTTGGCATACAAACCATTGTCCACTTTAGGAACAATCGCATTTTATTTCTTATGAAATCTTTTCAGTTATTCCGATTTCATTACTCCATTGCTGCGTAAGCACCATCTTTGATCTCTACAGCTTTCGGAGCTTTGTTTGGCTCACCGTCTTCTGTCCATGTGATCTCGTCACCTGTAACACCTTCCAGTGTGATCTCGGTCATGCCTTTTTCAAGTGCTGCACAGATATCTGCAACATCCATGTCTGCTTTTACATCTTCTTTTTCTGCTGCTGCTTTGATTGCGTATACTGCATCATAAGCATCTGCTGCGAACTGGTTTGGTGTGTCTTTGTAAGCATCTTTATATGCTTTTACAAGTTCTGGGTTTTCTCATCTGTAGAATCTGCTGCAAATGGTGTAAGAAGCATCAGACCTTCTGCAAGAGATGTATCAAAGTTTTCTACACCAAGGATACCGTCCATACCATCGCATCCGAAGAATTTAGTTTCAAATCCCATGCTGTCTGCCTGTGCAAGGATCAGGGAAGCTTCTGTATAATAAATTGGAAGGAATACTAATTCAGCACCGCCGTCTTTTGCTTTCTGAAGCTGTACGGAGAAGTCTTTATTGTTATCAGCAGTGAATGCTTCAGAGGAAACGATCTCAATACCCTGATTAGCTGCTTCTGCTGTGAAGTTCTGTGTGATACCTGATGAATATACATCAGAGCTATCGTAGATAATAGCTACTTTTGTAGCAAGTTTATGCTCTCCAATGTACTGAGCTGCTGCAGTACCCTGGTTCGGGTCAGAGAAGCATACACGGAATACGTTCGGATTAGCAACACACTCTGTTGCAGATCCGGATGGAGTAAGCTGGAACATATTGTCTGCTGCTGTTTCATTTGCTACAGCTACACAAGGTGTGGAAGTAACTGTACCAACCAGGATGTTCATTCCCCAGTCTTTTAATGCGTTGTAAGCGTTCAGGGTTTTCTCAGCATCGTTTTCATCATCTTCAAATTTGAACTCTACCTGATATCCGTTGATTCCGCCGTCTTCGTTTACTTCATTGATTGCAAGCTCTGTTGCATTCTTTACAGCCTGTCCATAGATTGCTGCTGCTCCGGTTACAGGTCCGATTCCACCGATCTTAAATGTAGCATCATCAGCAAATACAGATACAGGTGCAACTGTTGTCATTACCATTGCTGCTGCCGCAGTAACACTGATGATTTTTTTCAGGTTTTTCATAATAAAATCCTCCTTATATTTTGTCAGTCCTTTCGTCCCTCTTACGGCTCATAAGGTTAGCTTCCGTTACCATTCATTCCATCTGGTACATCATTTTCGATGTGCTAAATTCCGCAAGTTCATTTATTATGTAGAGGGACTGAAAAGTAACAAAAAGCCAACTGGGTTCCCAGCCGGCTTTGGCTTCCACTGACACTTTAATATGTTGCTGTTTTAAATTATATCACCATATATTTGACCATGCAAGAAAAACTTTATGGAAATTTAAGATTTTTCCGTCTTTCATGGACACTTGACCGTACCGCACACGCAATTTTATCCCATTCATCGAAAAATGCATTAAAAAAGGTACACACAGAAACCGTAACAATTTCTATGTGTACCTCAAATTCTGATTTAATTTATCAAATCTTATGTCTCTCTAAAACCGACAATTATGCAATTGCTTTTTTAGCAATCTCAGCAAGTGCTGTAAATCCTTCTGCATCGTTTACTGCAAGTTCAGCAAGCATCTTTCTGTTGATGTCGATGTTTGCAACTTTCAGTCCGTGCATCAGTTTGCTGTAGGATAATCCGTTCATTCTTGCTGCTGCGTTGATACGAGCGATCCAGAGCTGTCTGAACTGACGTTTTTTCTGCTTTCTTCCTGCATAGGAGCTAGCAAGTGCTCTCATTACAGACTGTTTAGCAACTCTATACTGTTTGGAACGGGCTCCTCTGTAGCCTTTTGCCAGTTTTAATGTACGATTATGTTTTTTCTTTGCGTTTAATCCGCCTTTAATTCTTGCCATTTCTTAAATTTCCTCCTGTTTGTCTATCTTCAATGAATAAATGCTTCTTATAAATATGGTAATTGCTTTCTTCATGCTCTTAACATTAGTAGCATCAACAACAGTAGATTTTCTCAGATT
>ENA-OQJH01000098-OQJH01000098.1-human-gut-metagenome-genome-assembly--contig:-NODE-98-length-49072-cov-8.995955_pt1 | contig 49072 bp, 62 predicted proteins | sample MGYA00242597_ERZ504763 | MGnify/ENA primary metagenome ERZ504763 (study PRJEB26092, sample SAMD00036359) | human gut metagenome | host: Homo sapiens | study: EMG produced TPA metagenomics assembly of... | reverse complement strand
GAATGAGTGGAATGAAAGAAAGAAAAAGTACAGACCGAGAACCAGGAGAGAATTAAAACTCCGTTTTACTGAGATGGTTCGAAAATTTAAAAACAGAAAAATGCAGTAGTTGCGCTTTGTTTTATCATTTTTCTCATTTTCCTTGCGTTTTTCGGAAGCAAAATTGTGCCGTACGGAATCAATGAGTATGATTATAATGCGATTCTGCAGGGACCAAGTATGAAGCACCTGTTTGGAACGGATGAGTTTGGACGGGATCTGTTTTCCCGTATCGTCTGTGGAACCCGGATTTCACTTGCAGTCGGATTCGGCGCTGTTACGGTCGGTGCAGTCTGTGGTACCATTCTCGGACTTCTGGCCGGATATTACGGCGGATGGATTGATTCTATTATTATGAGAATCTGCGATGTCCTGTTCGCTTTTCCGGGACTGATTCTTGCAATCGCCATCGTGGCAATCCTCGGAAGCGGCATGACAAACGTTGTGATTGCGGTCGCTGTCTTTTCTACACCGACCTTTGCACGACTTGTCCGAAGCAAAACGCTGACCCTGAAAAATTCCGTTTTTGTCCTGGCGGCACGGAACATCGGTGTTTCCGATGCGAGAATTCTGTTTCACCACATTCTGCCGGGAGCCATTCCGGATATCATTGTACAGTATTCCATGTCGTTTGGATCTTCCATTCTGACGGCATCGAGCCTTTCCTTCCTGGGAATGGGAGCACAGCCGCCGACACCGGAATGGGGACTGCTTCTTTCCAACGGAAGAAACTATATGACGAGCGCAATGTATGTGACGATTTTCCCGGGTCTTGCGATTTTCCTTACCGTACTGAGCTTTAACCTGTTAGGCGACGGACTTCGCGATGCACTCGATCCGAAACTTTCCGATTGATAAGGAGGAGCAGAAGTGGCTACTGATAACGTACTTGAGATAAAAAATTTACATACGTATTTCTATACCGATGGCGGTGTGATCAAAGCAGTAGACGGTGTCGATGTGAAGCTTCGACGCGGCGCAACGCTTGGCATCGTAGGCGAGTCGGGAAGTGGAAAGAGCGTGACATCCCTCTCTGTGATGGGATTACTGGCCGGAACGAAAGGAAAAATTGCTGATGGCGAAATCCTGCTGGATGGCGATGATATTGTAAAGCTGACGAAGGAACAGCAGAGAAAGCTGCGCGGAAGCAAAATTTCCATGATTTTCCAGGAACCGATGACCAGTCTGAACCCGGTCATGAAGATTGGGGACCAGGTGCAGAATGTGTTCTGCAGCACGAAAAAATATCAAAAAAAGAGGCACTGAAAAAGGCGGAAGATATGCTCCGGAAAACCGGTGTTCCGCGTGTGGAACATATGATGAAGGAGTATCCGTTCCAGCTTTCCGGCGGCCAGAGACAGAGGGTCATGATTGCCATGGCACTTGTATGCAAGCCGGAAATCCTGATTGCGGATGAGCCGACGACTGCACTGGATGTAACGATTCAGGCACAGATACTGGATCTGATGAATCAGCTGAAAAAAGAGACAGGTACATCGATCCTGTTTATTACACATGATCTTGGTGTTGTCGCAGAGGTCTGCGATGATGTTGCCGTTATGTACTGCGGCCGCGTGGTAGAGCGCGGAGATGTAAAAACAATTTTCGCCAATCCGTCCCACCCGTATACGAAGGGACTGCTGGGATCGATTCCGAGACTGGGAGACGCCGGAAAAGAACTGAAGTCGATTCCGGGTAACGTTCCAAACCCGAAATATATGCCGAAAGGCTGCAAATTTGAGCCGCGATGTCCATACGCTTCGGAAAAATGCCGCGAGGAAGAACCGGGATTTTTCCAGATCGAGGAAGGCCATATCAGCAGATGCTGGCTCTGCGAAAGCGGACAGCTCAAAACAGATCATGTAGAGAAGGCAGGTGACTAGGATGTCGGATACATTACTTAGAGTAGAGGATTTGAAAATTTATTATCCGGTTGCCGGAAGCGGATTTGGGAAAAAGGAATTCGTCAAAGCGGTAGACGGAGTTACCTTTGAGGTGAAAAAAGGCGAGGTATTCGGAATTGTAGGCGAGTCCGGCTGCGGAAAATCCACGCTGGGAAGAGGGGTCTGCAAACTGGAAAATCTGACATCGGGCCATGTGTATCTGGATGGAGAAGATATTACAGAGTACAATGACCGGAGAATGCGTTCCATCCGGAAAAAGGTACAGATGGTTTTTCAGGATCCGTATGCGTCCCTGAATCCACGGATGTCCGTTTTTGACATCATTGCAGAGCCGCTGCTGGTGCATCATCTGTATCAGGATAAAGCGGATCTGGAAAAGAAAGTGCTGGATCTTTTGCACCGGGTAGGACTGGATGACTACCATGCAAACCGTTATCCACATGAATTTTCCGGCGGTCAGCGTCAGAGAATCGGAATTGCCCGTGCACTTGCGGTAGAACCGTCTCTGATCATCGCAGACGAACCGGTTTCGGCACTGGATGTGTCTATTCAGGCGCAGGTTCTGAATCTTTTAAATGAACTGAAGCATGACCTGGATCTGACCTATATTTTTGTTGCACATGACCTGAGCGTTGTGGAATACATCAGTGACCGTGTCGGCGTTATGTATCTCGGCAATTTCGTGGAGGTCGGAGAAAAAGAGAAAATTTACAGCAATCCGATGCATCCGTATACGCAGGCACTGCTTTCCGCAGTTCCGGTTCCGGATCCGACGGCAAAAAGAGAAAGAATTCTGCTTGAGGGAAGCATCCCATCCGCCCACAAGCGCCGACAGGTGCAAATTCCATACCAGATGTCCAAAATGCATGGAATGCTGCAAAACACAGCGCCGGAGCGGTATGAAGTGGATGACGGACATTACGTATATTGTCATCTTTATGATAAAGAAAGAAGGAAACAGCAGAAATGAAGCTTTTTATCAGTGCAGATATCGAGGGCTGTGCCGGAGTGGCACTGACCGATGAAACACATAAGAAGGAAAGCGTATACCAGAGATTTGCAGAGGAGATGACCGAAGAGGTCGTTGCGGCATGCGAAGCAGCACATGAAGCGGGTGCGGATGAGATTGTCGTAAAGGACGGTCACGGAGATGCATCCAACATTGACCCGCTGAAAATGCCGGAGTATGTCACCCTGATCCGGGGAAAGAGTGGTCATCCGTATAATATGATGTATGGTATCGACGACAGCTATGACGGTGTACTGTATCTTGGATACCATGCACCGGCAGGAGATCCGAATTTTTCGATCAGTCACACATCGACAGGAAACAGCCTGTATATTCATCTGAATGGAAAAGTGATGAGTGAGTGCATGCTGAACAGCTATACAGCAGCATCACATCACGTACCGGTGCTGTTTCTTTCCGGAGATGAAGAGATCTGCCGTCAGGCCAAAGAACTGATTCCGGGCATTACGACAGTGGAAACGAAGCATGGTGTCGGTGCGGCAACGTGGTGCAAGGCGAAAGGAAAAGTGATATCCGAAATCCGGGAAGGGGTAAAAAAGGCAGTTGCCGGACAGAAAAAAGAGTGCCAGGTGGCTCTTCCGGAGCACTTTACATATGAGGTAACCTATAAAGACTGGAAAAAAGCGTACACGATGTCGTTTTATCCGGGAATGCAGAAGGTAGATACCTTCACAAATAAGCTGGAGACAGATTGCTGGATGGATATTGTCACAGCACACTGCTTTGTTGTATATTAAGAATATAAATCTGATAGAAAACCAAAGAAAAGAGGATAAAACAATGGATATAGAAATGTTTGGCAAGCTTTCCGATGCATTTGGACCAAGTGGATTTGAGGAGGATGTCATCCGTACCATAGCAGATTACTGCGAAGAATTTGATGTAGAAAATGACGCAATGAATAACCTGTATGTGCGGATGCCGGGAACAAAGCAGGATTCCCGTCCGGTCATCCAGCTGGATGCCCATCTGGACGCATGCGGTTTCATGGTACAGAATATCCAGGACAACGGATGCCTTGGCATTATCATGCTTGGCGGCTTTCATCTGACCAGCCTTCCGGCACATGCGGTATGGATCCGCACCAGATCCGGAAAAATGGTACATGGTATTATCTGTGCAAAACCGGTTCATTTCATGACAACAGCGGAACGCAGCAGTCAGACTCTGGAAATTGAAAAAATGTATGTGGATGTCGGAGCAACCAGCCGCGAGGAGGTTGAAAATGTTTTCGGAATCCATATCGGTGATCCGATGATGCCGGATGTAACCTTTGAATACGATGCAGAGCATGAGATCTGCTTCGGAAAAGCATTTGACAACCGGGCCGGCTGCGCATGCATCGTAGATACGATGAAACAGCTGGAAAAGGAGCAGGCTTCTCTTGCGGTTAATGTTGTCGGCGCCTTTGCAGCGCAGGAGGAGGTCGGAACCCGCGGTGCTGTGGTGACGAGCCAGATTGTAAAACCGGACCTTGCCATTGTATTTGAGGGATCTCCTTCCGATGACTTTTTCATCAGCGCAGGACAGGCACAGGGCTGCATGAAGAAGGGAGTTCAGATTCGTATTCTGGACAACAGCTATATTTCCAATACGCAGTTATTTCACTGGCCGAGGAAGTAGCAGAAAAATGCGGAATTAAATACCAGGAGAGCGTAAGAAGAGGCGGAAGCACAAACGCAGCAAAAATCAGCGTGACAGGAAAAGCAGTTCCGTGTCTGGTGCTTGGTGTTCCATCCCGCTATGCGCACAGCCATTATAATTTCTGTGCAAAAGAAGACCTGGAGGCAGCAAGCGCAATGGCAGCCAATGTCATTCGTGCTTTAGATGAGGAAAAGATCCGTCATATCTGCCATCAGGATGTACTGTAAAATATTCGATAACGAAAGAAAAAGCATGCCGGAAGCGGGTTCACAGGAAAGGTGAAGCCGTTTTCGGCATATCTGGTAAAAAAGGAGAGTTTACAAGTGAGAAAACCGATCATTGGAATCTTGGGAAATACGTATAAAACACAGCCGGGACTTTTTCAAGTGCGGAGAGAATGTATGTCAACAGCGATTATATCGAATCAGTTCTGAACAACGGCGGAATTCCGATGGCAATTCCGGCAGTTGCCATGAAAGCGGATCCGGAAGGCATACTTGCTGTGTGCGACGGAATTCTGGTTCCCGGCGGAGAGGACTTAAATCCGTGGTATTATGGGGAAGAGCCAAAACCGCAGATCCAGACCATCCGCCCGGAGATCGACGAGGCATGGTTCGCACTTGGACGGGCAGCAAAAGAGATGGGAATGCCCATGCTTGGCATCTGCAAGGGAATTCAGTTTTTAAATGTCCTGTGCGGCGGTGATCTGTACCAGGATATCTATACGCAGAAGGAAACCACAATTCTGCATCTGCAGTCCCTGGAGCGGTCTTATCTGCATCACCATGTGGAAATTAAAGAGGGAACCCATCTGGCAGAAATCCTGGGGGCAGGCACCCATGCGGTAAACTCCATGCATCATCAGGCAGTGCGTACGCCGGGAGAGGACATCGTGGTTTCAGCAACGGCGCCGGATGGAACCATCGAGCGATAGAAAGCCGCAACGGACAGATTGTGGCCGTACAGTGGCATCCGGAAGGGCTGATTCACTCAGCGCCGGAGATGAACCGCCTTTTTGCGGATCTGGTAGAAAGAAGCAGCAGATACAGAGAAAAAAGGTAACGATTTGGAAGCATGTAAAAGGAAAGAAAAACCGGGATGGGGCTCTGAACCGTTACGAAAAAATAAGAATGGATAAGGATGCGATTCCAAAAGCAGAGAGAGGGAATCGTTCGGGAGGCAAAAAAAGAATGAACAGAACAATAAGAGTATCGGCGGCGGGTGATATTCTGATTATGAAACGGCTTCTGCGGGGTATCAGGATGTTTTGCCGATTCGCGAATTTTTGATGCGGGGAGAAGTCCGGATGGCAAATCTGGAAACAACGATATCGGACGGCAGCTGTTACGCATCGGCGTATTCCGGCGGAACATGGCTGACGGCAGATGCGAAGTGTCTGGAAGACACCCTGCGTTACGGTTTTAATTTTCTTGGGATTTCGAATAATCATACGATGGATTATTCCTATGAAGGACTTGCATCTACGATCAGCGAACTGAAAAAAAGGATGTGGCATATGCCGGAGCAGGCAAAAATCTTTACGAAGCATCGCGTCCTGCCATTCTGGACACAACAGCGGGACAGATTGCGGTGATTGATATCTGTTCTACCTTTGAAAATGCAGCCAGGGCGGGAAGCCAGACGGAACGGCAGCCTGGCAGGCCGGGCTTAAATCCGTTGCGCTTTTCGGAAAAATATACCATTACGGAGAAACATGCGCAGGATCTTGCAAAGATTGCAGAGGTGACCGGAATCAACGGACTGCGGGATCTGCACCGGCAGGAGGGATTTATAGCTCCGCTTTCCGAGGGTGTCATGGAATTTGGCGGGAAAATGTTTGAAATCAGCAAGGACGGAACAGAGGGAAGAAGCTCCAGCCGAATCCGATCGATGTGAAACGCACCGTCGATGCAATCCGGGAAGCGAAGATGACATGTGAGGCAGTCCTGGTTATGGTACATTCCCATGAAATCCGTAAGGACAATGACGAGGAAGCGGATTATTTTCTGGAGGAATTTGCACACGCCTGTATCGATGCGGCGCCAGCGCGGTGATCGGGGGCGGAACGCATCAGCTGAAGGGAATCGAACTGTATCATGACTGTCCGATTTTCTACTGCCTCGGAAATTTTATTTTTGAAAATCAGTATGTACGCCTTCTGCCTGCGGACTACATGGAAAAATATGGTCTGAATATTCACACGGCAGCATCCATCGGAATCGCCAGGCGGCAGGAGCAGTCCTCACATTCCCTCTACGAAATTCCGGAGGTCTATCGGAGCGTGCTGCCGTACTTCGAGATCTGTCAGGGGAAATGCACACATCTGGAGCTTCTGCCGGTCGAGCTTGGTATGGACAGGGAAAAGGCAGAAAAAAATATTCCGTACGTGGCAGACGAAAAAACAGCAGAAAAAATTGCAGAATATCTCACCCGCGTGAGCAAGAGATATGGAACAGAATGGGAATACAAAGAAGGAAGGATTGTACTTCATGCGTAAAAAATGGGAAATAGAAGAAGGATACCGAAACTTTTGCCGGAACAACAAAGAACTTGCGCTGCAGACGCTGCGGGAGCTGACACTGACCCCGACGGAAACGGGAAAAGAGGATCAGAGAATCGCATATTGCATGGAATGGATGAAACAGCAGGGCATGGAGTCGGTTCATACGGATGAGCTTGGAAATGTAATCTGGGAGTATCGGCCGGAACAGGAAAAGAAGGTTCTGTATACGGCGCATCTGGACACCGTGTTTTCGCTGGAGGAGCCGCTGGAGATCAAAGAAGACGGAATGATCTGGCGTTGTCCCGGCATTACAGACGATACCGTGAATGTCGTGATGCTTCTGATGGCGGCAAAATACGTTCATGAGACAGAGCCGGAGCTTCCATGCGGTCTGATTTTTGCAGCGGATCTGGGAGAAGAAGGGCTTGGCAATCTGTGCGGAGTTCGCACGCTTGTCGACCATTATGAAAAAAATCTGTGCGGAATGGCAGCCTTTGACCTGTATCGGGATAAAATGTATCCATCTGCATCGGGTCTGTCCGGTATCGGATTTCGGCAAAAACAAAGGGCGGTCATTCTTTCCTGAATTTCGGAAGAAAAAATGCCATTGCAGAGCTTGCGGGTCTGATCGGAGAGCTTTACCGTTTTCAGACGGATGCAGCATCTCATACAACATACAATGTGGGAAAAATAGAGGGAGGAACCTCTGTTAATACGATTGCGCAGGATGCCTCCATGCTGTTTGAATTCCGTTCGGAGGATTACCGGAGTCTGGAAGCCTGCGAAACATATCTGGAGCAGACCATAGCAGCACGCCAGAGTGAGGAGGTACAGTATTCCTGTGAGCTCGTCGGAAAGCGGCCGTGCGCAAGAGAAACCGATCCTGTCCAGATGGCACGTATGACGCGGTGTGCGCAGAAAACGCTGAAGGCAGCCGACGGGGAAGAGCCGGTATGCTCTGAGGCATCTACAGACTGTAATATCCCATTGTCGCGGCATATTCCTGCCATCTGTGTCGGTTTCTGCCGGGGCGGGGGAGCACATACCAGAGAAGAATGCTTGATGCCGCCAGTGTAGAAGATGGCATGTGTGCAGCCGCAGCACTCGTATGCCGGCTTCCGTGGATGTGCTGCGAGAGCAGAGTCGTTGTAAGGGACGGGATAGAGGACCGAAAAGAGAAAGAGGAAATCCGGCGGCTGCTGGAGCTGTGCGATCAGGACTTCGTTCCGCCGCTTTCCCACCGCAACAGTACATCCCAGACGAACTGGGCCGAGACAGAAGAAAAGACGGATGGAATTGCAGAATATCTGGAAAATATCTGCAGTCAGCATGTGGTGCTGTGGAAGGAAGAGGGAGTCGTGCGGGCCTTTATGACCTGGAAGGATCATTTTAACTGTGAAAATCTGGAAGCATATCCGGATTCCTGCTATCTGACCACCCTCTGCGTCTGGCCGGATTACCGCGGACAGGGAATTTCGGAGGTAATGTATGCAGAAGCAGAAAAGGACATCGCGGCAAAATTTCCGGGAAGCCGGATTACTCTCCGTACCTGGTCCACGAACGGGGCCCAGGAGCATATCCTGGACAAGCTGGGATATAGTCTTGTCAGGCGGCTGAAGGATGACAGGGGAGAAGGAATTGATACGGTTTATTTTGTAAAAAAGGAAGAAAACGACAGATAACATGGTGCTTGCAAATCGCAGTTGAAAGTGTCATAATCGGAAGCATAAGACAGCAAAAGGAGGGCTATAGCTATGCCTTGTACAACTATTTTAGTTGGAAAGAAAGCATCATATGACGGTTCCACCATGATCGCGCGAAATGACGATTCCGGTGCGGGCCATTATACATCGAAAAATTTGTGGTTATTCACCCGGAGGAGCAGCGAGAACCTATAAAACCGAGATTTCACATCTGACCATTGAGCTTCCGGACAATCCGATGCGGTACACTGCAGTGCCAAACGCAGAAAAAGGCGAGGGGGTCTGGGCGGCAAGCGGCGTGAATGCAGCGCAGGTCGGTATGACTGCGACCGAGACAATCACATCGAATCCGCGTGTGCTGGGTGCTGATCCGCTTGTCGTTTATCAGCCGGCGGAAGACGGAAAAGAAGAGGTTCCGGGCGGAATCGGCGAGGAGGATCTCGTTTATATTGTTCTTCCTTATATTAAAAGCGCCAGAGAAGGTGTCAAAAGACTGGGCAGCCTGCTGGAGCAGTACGGTACATACGAGATGAACGGCATTGCATTTCAGGACCACGATGAGATCTGGTGGCTGGAGACGATCGGCGGCCATCACTGGATGGCAGTGAAAGTGCCGGATGACCATTATGTGGCCATGCCGAACCAGCTTGGCATCGACCATTTTGATCTGGAGGATGCACTCGGCGAACAGAAGGAATATATGTGCTCAGCAGACTTGAAAGAATTTATTGAAACATATCATCTGGATCTTTCTATGGATGGAAATTTTAATCCTCGCGATGCTTTCGGAAGCCACGATGATTCCGATCACGTTTACAATACACCGCGTGCCTGGTTCATGGAGCGCTGTCTGAACCCGCACACGAAAAAATGGGACGGACCGGATGCCGATTACACACCGGTATCTGACGATATTCCGTGGATGATGGTTCCGGAGAAGAAGATCACCGTAGAGGATGTGAAATACGTACTGTCTTCCCACTATCAGGGAACACCGTACGACCCGTATGCCGCATACGGCGAGAAATCGTGGAAGGGGGCATACCGCTCCATCGGTGTCAACCGGACCGATTTCCTTTCTGTCATCCAGATGCGCCCGGATCACAAAGGAGACAACGGCATTCTGCAGTGGATCGCATTTGCGTCGAATGCGTTCAATGTGCTGGTTCCGTTCTACACCGATGTGACGACAACACCGGAGTATCTTTCCAACACAACGGGAGAGGTTTCCACAGATAATTTCTACTGGGCAAGCCGCATGATAGCAGCAATGGCAGATGCGTCCTATAAGTCTTCTATCTTCCACATTGAACGGTATCAGGAAAAGGTGATGGCAAAAGGCCATGCACTGATCCATCAGTACGATGCGCTGCTTGCAGGGGAGACAGACGAAACAAAACAGACACAATTGAGAGAAGAAGCAAACAACAAAATGGCTGAAATGCTGAAAAAAGAGACGGGTGCAACACTGCACAAGGTACTCTTTGAACTCAGCAACCAGATGAAAAACGCGTATTCCAGATCGGATGCGTAAGGCTTTTTAAGGGAAAGAATAAGAGAATGGTTCTGCGCGCAGGAAAAATTGCGCGCAGAATCATTTCCTGTCCGGAACCGCCTCGAACAAACAGGGTGTTACAGTTCGCCGGACACCGGTGAACGATACGATCCTGATAAAAATCTCAGCGTACTTTGGTGAATTTTGTTGACAACAGGCAGTTCCTGTGCTACAATAAACCAGCGACATGGAAGAAGGTCTTTTTTTTATGCCTGAAATTGCTGAAGTACGAGCAGCAAAAACAGGGCAGAAATGAAGAGACCGCCGCTGATCCGCAAGGATCACAAGCGATAACGCAAATACACAGTGGAGGTGGAAGTCGTGCGCGTAAAAATCACATTGGCATGTACTGAATGCAAACAGCGTAATTACAACATGACAAAAGAGAAAAAGAACCATCCTGAGAGAATGGAGACAAAGAAGTACTGCAGATTCTGCAAAAAGCACACAATGCACAAAGAAACCAAATAATCTTTGGTAAGAGGTGATCCAATGGCAGAAACTGAAAAAAAAGCATCCAAAAAGAGCTGGTTCAAGGGCTTGAAAGCAGAGTTCAGAAAAATCATCTGGGTTGACAACAAAACGCTGGGCAAGCAGACCGTTGCAGTCGTAGCGATCTCTGCAGTAACCTGCGGGTTAATCACCCTGGTTGACAGCGCTGTAATCGAGTTCGTCAATTTATTGATCAAATAAGGATAAAGGTGTCAGAATGTCAGAAGTAAACTGGTATGTAGTCCACACCTATTCGGGCTATGAAAACAAAGTAAAAGCCAATATTGAGAAAACAATTGAGAACCGTCATCTTGAGGATCAGATTTTGGAAGTACGTGTTCCTATGGAAGAAGTTGTTGAAGTCAAGAACGGAACCAAGAAACAGGTACTCCGGAAATTGTTTCCGGGCTACGTTCTGATCAACATGATCATGAACGACGATACCTGGTATGTTGTCCGCAATACCAGAGGTGTTACGGGCTTCGTCGGACCGGGATCCAAGCCGGTACCGCTTACGGATGAGGAAATGGTGAACCTTGGAATCACCGGTGGTGAGGAAAAGGTTGAGCTTGACCTTGAAGTTGGCGATGCAGTCGTTGTAACAGGCGGCGCATGGAAGGATACAACCGGACTGATTCAGAGTATCAACGATACAAAACAGATGGTTACCATCAATGTTGAGCTGTTCGGCCGCGAAACGCCGGTAGAAATAAGTTTCGCAGAAGTCAAGAAGATGTAAGAAATGCCCCAGGGGCGTTTCGTGGGAGGGAAATTCCCGCAATTACCACATTTATTTAGGAGGTGCCGTAAAATGGCAAAGAAAGTTACAGGATATATCAAATTACAGATTCCTGCTGGTAAAGCAACACCAGCACCACCGGTTGGACCTGCACTTGGACAGCACGGAGTAAACATCGTACAGTTTACCAAAGAGTTCAACGCAAGAACAGCAGATAAGGGAGACCTGATCATCCCTGTAGTTATCACTGTATATGCAGACAGAAGTTTCAGCTTCATAACCAAAACTCCTCCGGCAGCAGTTCTGCTTAAGAAAGCCTGCAACCTGAAATCTGGTTCCGGCGTTCCGAACAAAACGAAAGTTGCTACTATCTCTAAGGACAAAGTTCGTGAGATCGCAGAGATGAAGATGCCAGACCTGAATGCAGCAACTGTTGAGGCAGCTATGAGCATGATCGCAGGTACCGCAAGAAGTATGGGTATCGTTGTAGAGGACTAATTTAGAAGAAGAGTTTACATCTTCTCGTATTGACGTGGGAGGGAGATTCCCGCAACTACCACCAGGAGGTTATTAGACAATGAAACATGGTAAGAAATATTTAGAGGCTGCAAAAGCAGTTGATCGTAGCATTCAGTACGATCCGGCAGATGCTATTTCCACAGTTAAGAAATTAGCTACTGCTAAATTTGACGAGACAATCGAAGTTCACATCAAAACTGGTTGTGACGGACGTCACGCAGACCAGCAGATCCGTGGAGCAGTTGTTCTGCCGCACGGTACCGGAAAACAGGTTCGTGTCCTTGTTTTCGCTAAAGGCGCAAAAGCTGATGAGGCTGTTGCAGCAGGTGCAGAGTTCGTTGGAGCTGAGGAGCTGATCCCGAGAATCCAGAACGATGGCTGGTTTGATTACGACGTTGTTGTTGCTACACCGGATATGATGGGTGTTGTTGGTCGTCTGGGCCGTGTACTTGGACCGAAAGGTTTAATGCCAAACCCGAAGGCTGGTACCGTAACTATGGATGTTACCAAAGCCGTTAAAGAGATCAAAGCAGGTAAGATTGAGTATCGTCTTGACAAAACAAACATTATCCACGTGCCAATCGGAAAAGCTTCTTTTACTGAGGAGCAGTTAAGCGACAACTTCCAGACGCTGATCGGTGCAATCAACAAAGCAAAACCGGCTACTCTGAAGGGACAGTACCTGAAGAGCGTTACTCTGGCTCCTACTATGGGACCTGGAGTTAAGGTTAATACTTTGAAGCTTGCATAATAAATGAAATACTGAGAACCCCCGGGGCTGTAATGGCTCCGGGGGTTCTTTGCGTTGAAAAACGGACGCAGGGGAAAGGCGAATTCCGATTCCTTAAGAAAGAGCTTTATTTCAATGGGAAATAATTGAAAAAGATCAAAATAGTGTTAGAACATGAAAATTAAGATCAAGTATTCTGCCGGAAATGTTAGTATAATGCTAAGTAGAAAGCAAACGAAAAGAGCAGAGCCCATGCATGCGTTTGGAACGGCGGGTTCTGGAAAGGGAGGTTTTTATGCAGTATTTTGAAAAACAGGGAAATGCGCTGATTTTCCGGCAGGATGGGGAGACGGTCCGGGTGGAGCCGTGGCAGAAGGACAGTCTTCGGGTGAGAGGTACACTTCTTTCGGAGATAGAAGAGGGAAGCATTGCACTGCTTGATCCGGAACGCTGGAAGCGGAAATTGAGCTGGTGGATGAACGGAAAGCGACGATCAAAAACGGTAAAATCCAGGCGGTTCTCGAGGTTCAGCCGTGGGGACAGAAGCTGCGGATTACGTTCTTAAATCAGAAGGGCGAGGTGCTGCTCTCCGAGATCGCGAACGGCGGAGCGCTCTGCCTGCGCGCACACGATTACCGTGCATTGAAGGGCGGCGCTTATCAGCTGAAAGTATCCTTCGATTCCAACCCGGATGAGAAGATTTACGGTATGGGACAGTATCAGCAGGAGCGAATGAACCTGAAGGGATGCAACCTGGAACTGGCGCACCGTAATTCGCAGGCGAGCATTCCGTTTTATGTATCGACTTGGCTACGGCTTCCTGTGGCACAATGCAGCGGTCGGTGAGGTTCATTTCGGAACGAACACAACGGAATGGCTGGCACGCACCACAAAGCAGCTCGACTACTGGGTAACCGCAGGCGATACCCCGGCAGAAATTGAAGAGCACTTTGCAGATGCCATTGGTAAAGTTCCGATGATGCCGGAGTACGGCCTTGGCTTCTGGCAGTGCAAACTGCGCTACTACAATCAGGAGCAGGTACTGAATGTGGCACGCGAGTACAAAAAACGCGGCATTCCGCTGGATGTCTTTGTCATCGACTATTATCACTGGCCAAGATGCGGTGATTATCGTTTTGATGAAGAATATTTCCCGGATCCGAAAGCAATGATCGACGAGCTGCATGAGATGGGCATCGAGACGATGGTTTCCATCTGGCCGCAGATCGACTGGAGAAGCGAGAATTACGAAGAAATGAAACAGCAGGGACTCCTCGTGAAGAGCAACGCAGGTGTTGATGTACAGATGCTGTTCCATGGAAATAATGTCTTCCTGGATGCAACAAATCCGAGAACAAGAAAGTATGTATGGGAGAAAGTAAAGAAAAATTATGCAGATCTCGGCATCCGCACCTTCTGGCTCGATGAGGCTGAACCGGAGTTTTCAACCTATGAGTACGAGTGCTACCGCTACGCCGCAGGCCGGTGGAAGAGATCGGAAATATTTATCCAAGAGAGTATTCCCGTATGTTCTACGAGGGCCAGAAAGAGAGCGGCCAGGAGGATATCGTCAACCTCGTCCGCTGTGCATGGCTCGGAAGCCAGAAATACGGAGCCTTGTGTGGTCCGGCGATATTTTCTCAACCTACGAGGACTTCCGCAAACAGATCTGCGCAGGCCTTCATATGGGATTGTGCGGCATTCCGTGGTGGACAACCGATATCGGCGGATTCCACGGCGGTGTGACCGAAGATCCGGACTTCCAGGAGCTGCTTGTGCGTTGGTTCCAGTTTGGTACCTTCTGCCCGGTTATGCGTATTCACGGAAACCGAGGACCGAGAGAAGAAATCATCAACAAGGCTGGCGAAGTGCGTGAGGGAACCGGAGCTGACAACGAGGTATGGAGCTTCGGAGAGAAAAATTATGAAATCCTGACAAAATTCATCGGTGTCCGCGAAAAAATGCGCGATTACACGAGAAGCCTGATGGCAGAAGCACACGAAAAAGGAACACCGGTCATGAGAACGATGTTCTATGAGTTCCCGGAAGATGCAGCATGCTGGGACATCTCCGATGCTTACATGTTCGGCTCCGACATCCTTGTAGCACCGATTGTCCGGCCAAAAGCAACGAGCCGTACCGTTTATCTGCCGGCCGGTGCGTCCTGGACGCTGGCAAATACCGGTGATGTTTATGAGGGCGGAAAAGCTACGAAATCGAGGCGCCGATCGAAACACTGCCGATCTTCCTGCGCAACGGAAAACAGGGATATCTGGTGGGAGAGATCTGATTTAACCGAATCAAGTAAGTCACCTGCTTCGAGTACGAAAAGTAATAAGCAGTGGTTGGGGACTTGCCTGTATCAGGAGGAATGCAAGCTTCTTCTGATAAACTGCGGAGCAGTTATTTGGTTATGGGCAGGCAGCCAATGCGGATTGCAGATAGCTGCATGAAAAAAGAAAAGGAAAAGGGAAAAGCATTCCAGAAGATCGATAAGATCCAAAGGAATGCTTTTCCGATGTTATAAATCAATCACGGATCCGAAAAGGGGATTTTAGCCTTGTTCCGCATATGGGCAGGCGGACAGAAAAACTTACGGAAGCGGATGGCCTGCCGCCAGATACAGCTCATACCATTCTTCCCGCGTCAGCGTAATAGCACATGCCGCGATAATCTCTTTCAGGCGGTTTTCGCTTGCCGTACCTGTGACAAGCTGCATATTTGCCGGGTGGCGCAGAATCCACGCTGCCGCAATCGTGGTATCACTGACGCTGTATTTTTCGGCCAGTGCACGGATTTTCCGGTTCAGTTCCGGGTACTCGTCGCTTCCAAGAAAACATCCTTCCATGATGCATCTGGAACGGAGACCATGCCTGCAGGGTAATATCGTGCAGACGGCAGTAATCGAGCAGACTGCCATCGTGGTCAACCGAACCCGGTGTTTCCATGTTCACTTCCATGCCATTTGCAACAAGGTTGGAAACCGGAATGCTGAACTGTACCTGATTGACAACGAGTGGCTGGCGGAGATATTTCTGCAGAAGTGCAATCTGCATCGGCTTGTGGTTGGAAACACCGAAATGGCGGACCTTTCCGCTCTCAAACAGAACATCAAACGCTGCTGCAACTTCTTCTGGCTCTACGAGGGCGTCCGGGCGGTGAAGCAGCAAAAGATCGAGGTAATCCGTCTGCAGACGTTTTAAAATACCATCGACGGATTCCAGGATGTGGTCTTTCGACAGATCATAGAAGCCCTGGCGGATGCCGCATTTGGACTGGAGAAAAATATCCTCCCGTTTCAGACGGATCGCCGGAAAATGCCTCACCGAACACAGTCTCGCTCATGCCGCCGCCGTAGATATCCGCGTGATCAAAGAAATATGCGCCCTGCTCCAGCGCGGAGTGGATAAAATGATTCATCTCGTCCTTCGATTTTTCGGAAAGCCGCATGCATCCGACTGCAATGGAAGGAACTTTTCGCAGGTGATTGCCTAAAATTGTTTCTTTCATAGTAGAATTTTCTCCTTTGCAATGCTTCTGTATTCGCAGAGGTTTTCGTAAAGCAGGCGTGGAAGGACTCTGGAAGTACAGAAAGAATAGTAATTACGTTGCTTCTAATATATCATTTAAGTGCACTTGAAAGTCAATGGTTTTTGAAGGAAAGAGAATAAAAAAATCGCCGGAATCGATCAGGATTCGACCAGAACACAGAAAATCCGTATTTGTTAACAAAATCGGAACAAAATCGACAACAAAGTTTACTTGCATTTTCGGAAAAATGATGTAAGATAGGGGTATTCGAAAAAAGATCCGACAGGATCTGTGAAGTGGTATTGAATCAGATAATGGAGGTTTTGCGATGGATGCAAAAATAATAGCCGGAATCCTGGCCGCGGGAGGCGCAGCCTTAGCTGTCGGCGGCATATATAGCATGAATAAGAAAACAGGTTATTTTAAAAAGGGAAATTCCGTCCGATACGATGTTTCCCGTATTCCGTTTAAAAAAACAAGTCCGTTAAAAGGAAAAACAGTTGTATTTTTGGGATCCTCCGTGACGAAGGGCTTTGCTGCCCACAACAATTCGTTTGCGGAGTACATAGCGAAGAAAGACAGCTGTACCTGCATCAAAGAAGCGGTCAACGGAACCACGCTGATTGATAATGGTGAGGATTCCTACATCGAGCGTATGCGCGACAGGCTTGATCCAAAGCAACAGGTGGATCTTTTTATCTGCCAGCTGTCCACTAACGATGCAACACGCAACAGCCCGCTCGGTGAAATTTCGGAATCCCGCGATCTGGAGAGCTTCGATGTCGAAACTGTCTGCGGCGCGATTGAGTATATCATTGCATATGCAAAAGAAACGTGGCATTGCCCGGTGATGTTCTATACGAATCCACAGTATGATTCCAAGCCGTACGCGAAGATGGTAGAGGCGCTTCTGAAAATTCAGGAAAAATGGCAGATCGGTGTGATCGATTTCTGGAATGACGAACAAATCAACCGTGTTTCCCCGGAAAAACGAAAACTGTATCTTCAGGATCCGATTCATCCGATGAAGGCCGGCTATGCCGAGTGGCTGGTGCCTGTGATGGAACAGCGGATTGGTGAATATCTGGAACAGCAGGTATAAGCAAAGAGGAAAATAAAAATACTTTCGTGGTTTCTTTTGAAAAGATTCCGCGAAAGTATTTTTGATTTACAGGAAACTTCGTTGAATTTTCCTGTAAATTAAAAAAGCCCTCCGGGCAGGATCGCACTGCGGCGGAGGGGAATTATGTCGCCAAAGCGACCCGCCGCAGGCGGAGAATCCTGCCGTAGCAGGATTCTTTCTTTTCTACGAGAACAGTGAGGCGGGATCCGCGCCTGCATTTTCCGCGTTTTTTCGTTTCTTACGGATCCGGAACTGTTTGAAAATGCCACAGATGGCAGCGTAAAGCTCCGGTTTTAGTTCTTCAAGCGGAACCGGCTGCTGGTACAGGATAGCGTTGTAGCTTGTACCGCTTACAAGCTCCAGAATCATATAGAACATCAGCTCTGGTGAACGATACGTATATGCTGCATGAGAGAGCAGAGATTCATAGATAGTGTAGATGGCCGGCGTGTCGGCAAACGGAGCAAAGGTAAGAGAATTTTTGAAGAATCCCCAGCTCAGATGCTTGGAAATAAGCGTCACGAGGCTGTGGTTGGCGGCAAACTGGTCGAGGATATTGTCGGTGATAAAAAGCACCTGCTCTTCAAAATCATGGATATCCGGGTGGCGCAGCAGATCTGAGTAGGCGGCCTGAAATACCTGACTCGCCTTATGTGCAATCAGATGATTCCGAATATCGTACTTATCTTTGAAATAAAGATAGAAGGTACCTTTGCAACGCCGGCGTTATTCACGATATCCGAAATGGATGTTTTACTGAAGCCGTTGTTGATAAAAAGTGAGAAAGCAGAGTCCAGAAGGGACTCACGTTTCATTTGTTTGTTGTTGTCAATTTTTCCCACAGAGAGTCTCCTTTCCTGAAAAATATCACATCATGTGTCATTTACTTAACTACAATTATAGTTAGAATACATGGAAACTGTCAAAGGGAAAATGACTAATTTTCTCATTTTTGTGACTATGCACGAAGAAAAAAATGACCGATCGTCAATTTTGTGCAGTATTTAATGTTGACTAAGAGTCATTTTTGCGTTATAACATTAGATGATTGAAAGGCATAGGAAAAACATCCTCGATCTGAGGGAAACAGTATCCCGCAGTATCTTACTCCGAGCGGGTTTTACTTCTCTTATGATCCTGGATTTCATCATAAAAAACCATTATAAAAACCACAGAAAGGAAGTTTATCACAATGAATAGAAACAGAAAACTGAGAAAACAGATGATGTCTGGTCTTGCTGTTGGTATGGCTGCTGTTATGGGAGCTGCTCCGGTTTATGCAGCGACAGGAGAGGACGCAGCGGTTTCCAAAGAAGAAACCGTATATGTAAATGCAAATGCAGACGGATCGGAAGATCAGATCACCGTATCCAACTGGCTGAAGAACGCAGGAACGGAAAAGAACCTGAAAGATGAGAGTGAACTGAAGGACATCAAAAACGTAAAGGGCGACGAGGAGTTCACCCAGAGCGGAAACGAGCTGACCTGGCAGACAGACGGCGAGGATATCTATTATCAGGGAACAACCACAAAAGAGCCTCCGGTTTCCGTGAAGTTCACCTATTATCTGGACGGCAAGGAAATCAAACCGGATGACCTGGCCGGAAAGAGCGGAAAACTGAAAATCAAAGTTGACTATACAAACAACACAAAGACAACGGTTGACATCAATGGCAAGAAAGAGACGATGTACACCCCATTCGTCCTGATGACCGGAATGATTCTTCCGCAGGATACTTCTCCAATGTCAAGATCGACAATGGTAAAGTCATTTCCGATGGAAGCAGAAACATCGTAATCGGATTTGGTATGCCGGGCCTGCAGGAAAGCCTGGGATTAAATTCCGATTCCCTTGAAGATCTGGTATCCGGTGACAGTGATTTCGAACTGCCGGAAAGCCTGGAGATCACTGCGGATGTGGAGAACTTCTCTCTGGATTCTACCTTCACCGTTGCACTTGACGATGTTCTCGACACCATCGATACCGACAACATCACCGGATACGATGACCTGAAGGATGCGCTGAGTGATCTTGAGGATGCTGCAATGGAACTGGTTGACGGTTCCAAGGCACTCTCCGATGGTGTGGATACTTTAAAAGACAGCTACAAAGAGCTGGATGACGGTATCGGAACGTTAAAAGACGGCGCTGACGAGCTGAACAGCGGAGCCGGCACACTGGCAAGCGGAGCCGGCACACTGGCAAGCGGAGCATCGACTCTGGCAAACGGAACTTCTACTCTGAACAGCGGAGCTTCTACCTTAAACAGCGGAGCAGCTACCCTGTCCAACGGAGCATCCACCTTAAGCAGCGGAGCTTCTTCCCTGGCAAGCGGCGTAAACTCCTACACCGAGGGCGCTGATACCCTGAATAAAGCAATCCAGACGTATCTTGGAAAGAACGGTGTGCTGACTGGAAGCGTAACCGAGTATGTAAACGGTGTGAATAAAGTCGTTGCAGGCGTAAAACAGTACACCGACGGAACAACACAGCTGTCCGACGGCGTTGCTTCTTATGTAGCAGGCGAGAAACAGCTTGCAGCAGGCGCTGAGCAGCTTCAGCCTCTGGCAGACGGCCTGACCGAGGTAAACAGTGCAATCGCAACACTGAACGCGGCACTCGACGGAAAAGATGAGAATGATATTTTAGCAGGAGCAAAACAACTCTCCGAAGGACTGACCAGTTTGAACGAGCAGCTGCAGAGCACCGATGTACAGAGCCTTCTGACGATGGTAGACGGTATGACCAGCACCGGTTCTACCCTGATCTCCGAGACCGAGGCACTCTCCGAGGTTCTGAACACCACAATCGCAGGATCTGTCAACAGCATGATGACAAACGGCAACGAGCTGATGAGCCAGATGGATACGTTGTCCAAAGGACTTGAGAGCTACTTAAGCGGTCTGGAGCACAGATCACGAATCAGGCAACGCAGATGGGAACCCAGATGGCAGCACAGGTTCAGGCATGGGCAGACGGAGCAGCAGCACAGCTGAACCAGGAAGCAACAGCAGCAGCACAGAGCGCAGCTGATGCAGCAGCAAGCCAGGCTTCCGCCGATGCAGCAAAACAGGCAAATGATCAGCTCTCTGTTGCAGCAGCTACACTGGATGCACAGATTTCCGCAGCTAAGAGCGCTGGAAATACAGAACTTGCCGATTCCTTAAGTAAAGCAAGAAATCAGATCGGAAGTGTCAGCGTTTCCGCTTCAGCAGGAACCGTTTCGGTTACTCCGGTTACAGCTCCGCAGATTACTCTTCCGGAACTGAACTTCGAAATCGAGCGCCCGGATCTCTCCGGTCTTGCAGCAATGCAGCAGAAGATGAGCGACATCAAGAGCCAGTACAGCGATCTGCAGAAGACGGTTGCAGCTCTGATGCCGCAGCTTGAGACCATGCAGAAACAGATGCAGACCATCACCGATAATAAAGCAGTTGTTGAGCAGAATCTTGGTGCAATGCAGAAACTGACCGCAGGTGTGGCACAGCTTGATGCAGGCGGAAGCACTCTGTACAAGGGCATCGATACTCTGTCCGCAGGTGTGAGCCAGCTGTACAGCAGCACAAATGAGAGTTTTGCAAAAGCAACAGCAGGCATCAATGCATTGAACGCAGGATTTACTCAGCTGAGTGCTTACAATGATACGCTGCTTTCCGGCGCAAGCAGCTGAAAGCAAATGCACCGGCTCTGGTTGAGGGTGTTACGACTCTGCAGGGCGGCACGACACAGCTGACCGCAGGTCTTGGACAGCTGGGAAGCCAGTTAAGCGATGGATCTGCAAAACTTTCTGCAAACAGCGGAAGCTTAAGAAGCGGTGCTTCTCAGGTAGCAGGCGGAGCATCCCAGCTGGCAAGCGGAGCCTCCACACTGGCAAATGGAACTTCTTCCCTGGCAAGCGGAGCTTCTGAACTGAACAGCGGAGCATCTACGCTGGCAAGCGGAGCATCTACTCTGGCGAGCGGAGCTCTACACTGGCAAATGGAACTTCTTCTCTGGCAAGCGGAGCTTCTGATCTGAAATCGGGAAGCAGCAAGGTTGTTGATGGTATTGACGAGCTGTCCGATGGGGCGAAAGAACTGGCTGACGGTACGAAGAAGTTTGAAGAAGAGGGTACCAGCAAGCTGAAGAGTACCTTTGAGGATGATCTGGGAGATGTACTGGATCGGATTCAGGCGCTGAATTCGGATAAATGTGCTTATACTTCTTACAGTGGTAAGGCAAATGGAATGGATGGAAGCGTGAAATTTATTATCGAGACTGCAGCAATTGAAGCTGCGGAAGAGTAATGTGATTCCACGGTAGATTGTGAGGCCGCCTGCGGTCGGGATATTTTCCCCGACCGCAGGCGGCATTTACGTTAGGTGGGGTGCAAAAAGACAAAAAATAAGAACAGCCCGCGGATATGCGGGCTGCTCTTTCATAATGAGGGGGGAGATAGTTTTGAGTGGTTCATCAACTATCTGAGATATAGTATAGTGAAGAAATGTGAGCAAAGTATGTCTATTTTCTAAAAGAAACAGTAAATTTCTAAAGAATAAGTGAATCCATCCATTGAGTAAATCACTTCCGTCCGCCAAAACGTAGATGGGTCCCCAGGCGCAGCGGAGCGTCCGCCCCCCGCGGTGCCTGGGGGTCGTATCCTCCCGTCCTATTCAAAAGAAAGTTTCCGGTTCCCATAACTCTTCCGGTACTGTCCCGGCGTCATCCCGGTGAGCTTTCGGAAAGCCGTGGAAAAATTATGCGCATCCTGAAATCCCACATTATAAGCAATCTGAGAGACCGTGTGATTTGTGTCCGTCAGCTCGGCCATAGCGCTGTCCATTTTGGATTTCAGATGAATTGTTTTAACGTTATTCCGGTGCCTCGTGGAAGAGGGAGGAGAGGTATTTGTCGTTGTAGCCGAAATAACGGGCGAGTTCGGTGACTTTGAGGGACTCGCTGCTGTGGTACTGGATGTAGCTGATAATGTCCTGCAGGATCTGCGTCCGCTGCGTTTCGGAAGTGTAGGTGCGGTAGAAGGGGCTCTGACAGTTGATTTCGCCGAGAACAGCGGCAGTCAGGCTGTTGTTGAGGAACGTGTTGTGGAAACGCAGGGAAGTGTCCTGGAGCTGCTTCATGAGGATGATGACGCGGTTCGGGGAGGAAAGCGTTCCCTGGCGCGGGATGCATAACGTTTCGGGGTAGTTGGATGGAAGCTGGGCGGGAGCGAGGTCCTCAAGGCGGTAGGAGGATGGCGGTGCAGCATGAAACTCATCCAGAACCGATCCGGCGGTCGGGTCAGAAGGAGCGATGATCGGTGCGGAGGGGATACCAGGGATAAAATGGAGCCAGTAGAAAGAGCAGCTTCCTTTTTTCGAGCCGTGCTGATGGACGGTCGGAGGCAAAAGAAGATATTCGCCAGGATGGACTTCGTAAGAACAGCGTTCGTCCGCGATAAAAAGCGTTCCTTCCGTCACAACCATCAGTTCAAAATTGACGAGATTCCGTGTCAGGTGCATCCACTCCGGGGACGGGGACTGGAATTTGCCGCAGAGGTCGTAGGTAAAACAGGCGGCATCTGGAAATAAAACAGAGATCATATGACTTTTTCAAACCTTTTCAAACATTCTTGTATTTTAAACGGCGGTCCGTTTTGCTAAAATAAAACTATAGAAAAACAGGAAAACAGCCGTCAAAAGAAGTGTAACGCTTCCCATCCCTGAAAGCAAGGAAAATATCTTTTTCAAACCAGGAGGCGGCGGAAGAAAACGAAAAAGGAGACCGGAAAAATGGATCAGAAAAACTTCAGCAAACCATTATCCTTGGCAAAAGTCCAGGTTACCGATGCATTCTGGAAAAAAGAGATGGAGCTTGTCCGCACCGAAGTAATTCCGTATCAGTGGAATGCCTTAAATGACAATGTTCCGGGAGCAGCACCGAGCTTCTGTATGCGGAACTACCGCCGCGCCGGTGAAGTTGAAAAAGAGCGAAAAGCAAAAGAAGACAAATTTGTTCAGATCAAATATCCGCTGGATACTTTTGAGACACTGCCGAAGGATGGCAAAATGGACGGAAGATTTTATGGCTTCCTGTTCCAGGATACCGATTTTGCCAAATGGGTGGAGGCAGTTGCGTACTCCCTGACACAGCATCCCGATCCGGAGCTGGAAAAAACGGCAGATGAAGCAATTGAAGTTGTCTGCGCAGCACAGAGAGAAGACGGATACCTCGATACCTACTATCTGATCAACGATCAGGATATGATTTTTACAAACCTTAAGGACAACCATGAGCTGTACTGCTTCGGTCATCTGACGGAAGGCGCTGTAGCCTATTATCAGGCGACCGGAAAAGACCGTCTCTTAAAAGCAGCAGAGCGTTTCGCGGACTTTATTGCCAGCAAACTCGGTCACGGCGAGGGGAAAAAAGCAGGTTATCCTGGTCACGAAATTGCAGAGATGGCTCTGATGCGTCTCTATGATCTGACCGGCGAGCAGAAGTATCTTGATCTTGCAAAATACTTCATCGATGAACGCGGAACAAAACCATACTATTACGATATCGAGCGCGGTCTGACCTGCCCGGAGGGCGAGGAACGATATAGCTACAATCAGGCAAACCGCCCGGTGCGTCAGCAGGATGAGGTGCAGGGGCACTCCGTACGCGCCGTATATCTCTATTCCGGCATGGCGGATGTGGCAAGGGCAACGCAGGATGAGAGCCTGCTGAAAGCCTGTGAAACTCTCTGGAACGACATGGTGCATCAGAAAATGTACGTCACCGGCGGAATCGGTGCCACTCATATAGGAGAGGCATTCTCTTTCAACTATGACCTGCCAAACGATACCGCTTACGCAGAGACCTGTGCATCCATCGGTCTTGTGTTCTTTGCTCGCCGCATGCTGGAGATTCAGGCAAAAGCAGAGTACGCGGATGTGATGGAATTAGCCCTCTACAATGGCGTTCTCTCCGGAATGGCGCTCGACGGAAAGAGCTTCTTCTATGTCAATCCGCTGGAGGTACTGCCGGAGCATGCCACAAGGATGAGCGGAAATTCCATGTAAAACCGATCCGCCAGAAATGGTTCGGCTGTGCCTGCTGCCCTCCGAACCTGGCAAGAACGGTAAGCTCAGTTGCATCTTACGCATACACGGAAAACGACACAACCCTGTTTGTCCACTTGTACATGGGTGGAACAGTGGAAGGAGAAAAAGTAAAAGCATCCATCACTTCCGAATTCCCGTGGGACGGCCACGTTTCCGTGACCTGCGAGAGCGATACCAAAGAGCCGTACACCTTTGCATTCCGCATCCCGGGATGGTGTGCTTCTTATGAAAAAGAGATTCCAAAAGGCGCAGAATTGGAAGAAAAAGACGGGTATCTGTATGTGACAAAAGTATGGGCGAAGGGTGAGACGATCCGCCTGAACTTCCCGATGGAAATCCAGTTTTTGGCATCCAATCCGCTTGTACGCGAGGACGCCGGCCGTGTTGCCGTAAAACGAGGACCGGTTGTTTACTGTATGGAAGAAGCAGACAACGGAAAGAATCTGCATTTGACAAAACTCTGTGTGAATGGTGAAAAAACCGCAGAAGCAGCCGATGAGCTGGGCGAGCACTTTGTGCGCGTAACGGCCGATGGACGTCGCATGAAGCTGGGCGATGCGGAAAAACAGCCGTTGTATCATCTGTATCAGAAAGAGGAAGAGGAAAAGACGAAACTGAAGCTGATTCCATATTATATGTGGAACAACCGAGGTGAGGGCGAAATGCAGGTATGGATCCGCGTATGTGAATGATTTTATTAAAGAAGAAATAAAAAACTCCGGAAAAGGGATGGCTCCTGATGCAGCCTCCCCTTTTTTCCGGAGTTCTTGTTATGCCAAAATATGAGAATCCTGCAAAAAAGAAAGTGAATTTTTTGCAGGATTCTTTGTGCTATTGGTACAGATTATTTTCTGCTTTTCATAGAAAGACTGCCGAAAGCAGAAGAAACGGCGGGCAGAATCACGAGGACGACCGCAAGAACAATCATTCGATCCACAAAGTCTGTCATGGCCTGTACAACGCAGACAGAGAGAGTCAGATTCATACCGAGGCTGTGAAGCAGCTGCACCAGCACAGTGGAGCCGGAGGAAGTAATTCCACCGAAAACAACCGCGGTGATTGTGGAACTTACCACAGTACCCGGAAGTGAGATCACAAGCGCTGCCGGAAACAGCTTCCAGCCCATGGAGCGGAGGGAAAGACTCTCGCTGCGGGATCCTGCCGTATGGGACGGGCGGAGTCTGCGGAATACAAGGCCGGCAACGAGACCGATGACAAGCTGCACCGGAATATAGTAAAACGCATAGACATCACTCGTCATGCCGGAAATGAGTCCGGAGATCAGTCCCGGAACGAGGCCTGCAGCAGGTCCGAACAGAGCGGCTGCCAGAACTGTTCCGATGGAGTCCAGATAAACCGGAAGACGCAGCAGCAGAGCAATGGTACCGCCGAGAATATTGATGACACCGCAGAGCGCGAGTGTCGTGAGCTTTAACGTACGGTTAGTATTCATCATGCCTCGCCTCCCTTCTGAAACATCGTCTCATGTGGGAAGACCGGCGGTGCGGTGAGAATCTGGTCGAGAACCGGTGCGGATTCCTCCTGCGGCACGCCGAGAACGCGCTCAAAGAACATCAGGAAGAAACGGCGCACATCGACCTGCGTCAGAATGTGGCTGTTCGGTGCTTTCTGATAAAAATTCATGGCATCCACAACCGTCTGTCCGATGCAGAGGCCTCCGGTTTCTACCTGCGTATACGCATCAAAACCGCTGCAGAGCGACGGATCCACAAGATAAGCGGCCGCGAGCGGATCGTTGATCACGCATCCGATGACCTTTTCCTGTTTCCAGTGGAAATCAAAGTAGAAGCGCGTCAGCTCCTCAATGCGGGTTCCGACTCCTGGATTTACGCATTTCATATATTCCACAAGATTCGGCGTCAGGACAATTTTTCGTGTGACATCCAGCCCGATCATATGAAGCTTTTTGCCTGCAAGCTGCGGCAGCTCGGAAAACGCGCGGAATACTTCGGCTGCGGCATCCGGGTCGCACCAGTAATTGTACTCGGCAACCGGGGAGCAGTTTCCATGGCTCTTATAGCTTCCGCCCATGGAGACAAGAGCCGTCAGGTTTGTCAGGCACTCCGGTGCGCGGGAGATGACTTTTGCAAGGTTCGTCATCGGTCCGAGGGCAAGAATGGTAACATCAGGGGTTGTTTTTAAGGTTTCGATCAGGAAAGAAACAGCGTCCTTGTTTGGCGTAAGGCCTTCGGCATCCGGCCAGCCCGATTCGCCGAGACCGTCCATGCCGTGGGTGTCCATCGCGTCCACGTAGTCGCGGACCAGAGGCGTCTCCTCGCCGACATAAACCGGGACATCTGGTTTTCCAATCATAGAAAGAATTTTGAGGGCATTTTTAGCGCCCATAGAAGCGGGTACATTTCCGCTGACTGTGGTGATGCCGACAAGATCCAGCTCTTTCGAAGCCGCGGCAAGCATCAGGCGAGAGAATCGTCGATGCCCGGATCACAGTCGATGATCAGTTTCTTGCATTCATTTTCCAATCTCCTTTGATGAAAATTTTGAGATACTTGGTTTTTTATACTGGGAAGTTCACGAACCAGTCCGGACACCCGCAAAAAGACGGGAAAATCCGATTGCATAAATGCACGGGAAAGAGTATAGCACAGATAAAAAAAAAAATCTAGTAAAACAAACCTTGCCTGTTTTGAAAAAATCGGTTATGGTATAGAAAAGCATACAGCAAATGAGAACATGGGAGAAAAGAAAATGGCAGATGGATTTTTAGCACCAACTGGGAAATTCTATCCCAAAACAGAAAATTTTCATGCGCAGACCGCGCGGGCGATTTTAGGTTCGGACGGCCAGACGGACGAGCCGATCCAGGAGCTTTTGCGCCGCGGTTATATTTTATTTGTAGGATTCCACAAACCAGGCGAACCGGAAAATCTCCATGCCGATATGGATTACGTCCTCGGCGGACCGGGGTATCCGGCGACCGAAGGGCAGAAGGCCTGGATTGCAGAACATACAGAAGAGCTGTCGAGAAAGCAGCAGTTTGACATCAACAACGACGAGACAACCTTTGAGAACTTTTACATCAGCAATGTCCGCATGTTTCCCTGGTGCAAAGGGTGTGCCGAAGAGAAAGCGCGTGACCTCTGGGGCAATGCACAGAGCGAGGAAAAGCCGAAGCGGTGTGATGCGTGTCCGGCCTTCAGGAACCGTCCGCTTTAACGAAAAACAGAAAATGTCAGAAAATAATCTGGTGAGATTATAATAGGAAGAAAAAATACTTTTGCACAGTAATGCATCAATGGGGGAAATCCGCAGAAGCCGCGTAAATACGCGATTTTTTGCGAATTTCCCCCTTGACTTTTGAAAGGACAGACGCTATAATAAACGAGCGTGCGTAAAAGACTGTTTTTTGTGCGCGCAAAAGCTGCAAAGCAATTATGTTGAACTAAAGCAGCCGTATGAAACCCCGTGGGACACACGGAGAAATCTATCAGGAGGTGAAATGGAATGCCAACATTCAACCAGTTAGTAAGAAAAGGCCGTGAGACTTCCGTAAAGAAATCTACCGCGCCGGCACTGCAGAAAAGCTACAATTCTCTGAGAAAGAAATCCACAGATATGTCTTCTCCTCAGAAGAGAGGTGTGTGCACAGCTGTTAAAACTGCTACACCGAAAAAACCTAACTCAGCTCTTCGTAAAATCGCCAGAGTTCGTCTTTCCAACGGAATCGAAGTAACAAGTTACATCCCAGGAGAAGGTCACAACCTTCAGGAGCACAGCGTTGTTCTGATCCGTGGAGGAAGAGTTAAGGACCTGCCAGGTACCAGATACCACATCATCCGTGGTACACTTGATACTGCAGGTGTTGCTAACAGAAAACAGGCCCGTTCTAAATACGGTGCTAAGAGACCGAAAAAGAAATAATTAAGTAAAACGAGTTCGAGATATATCTAGTATCACAAAAAAAGCGAAATGTTGTGCGTTATTCCATAAATCCCCACGGCTGCGGATTTATAGAGAATTTACACGCGCGGACATACTGCAAATAAGTGTGAGTACCGATGATTTAATCGAATGATGGTTAAGGAGGGAAGTAACGTGCCACGTAAAGGACATACTCAGAAAAGAGATGTTTTAGCAGATCCGTTATACAATAACAAAGTGGTAACCAAGCTGATCAACAACATCATGCTGGATGGTAAGAGAGGCGTTGCCCAGAAAATCGTATACGGCGCATTTGCTAAAGTAGAAGAAAAAGCTGGAAAACCAGCAATCGAAGTATTTGAAGAAGCAATGAACAATATCATGCCGGTTCTTGAAGTAAAAGCAAGACGTATCGGTGGTGCTACTTATCAGGTACCGATCGAGGTAAGACCGGACAGACGTCAGGCTCTTGGCCTTCGTTGGCTGACCGCTTATTCTCGTAAGAGAGGCGAGCGTACCATGGAAGACAGACTGGCAAACGAGATTCTGGATGCATCTAACAACACAGGTGCTTCTGTGAAGAAGAAAGAAGAAGTTCATAAGATGGCAGAGGCTAACAAGGCATTTGCTCACTACAGATTCTAAGAGGAGGAAAATCCGTTGGCTGGAAGAGAATATCCATTAGAGAGAACCAGAAACATTGGTATTATGGCTCACATCGATGCAGGTAAAACAACCCTGACCGAGCGTATCCTGTACTATACCGGTGTTAACTACAAGATTGGTGATACTCACGAAGGAACTGCTACCATGGACTGGATGGAACAGGAGCAGGAGCGTGGTATCACAATTACTTCAGCTGCTACAACCTGCCACTGGACTCTGGAAGAGAACTGCAAGCCGAAACCGGGCGCTCTTGAGCACCGTATCAACATCATTGATACCCCAGGCCACGTTGACTTTACCGTAGAGGTAGAGCGTTCTCTTCGTGTACTGGACGGCGCTGTCGGCGTGTTCTGTGCAAAAGGTGGTGTAGAGCCTCAGTCTGAGAACGTATGGCGTCAGGCTGATACCTACAACGTACCGCGTATGGCATTCATCAACAAGATGGACATCCTTGGTGCTGACTTCTACAACGCTGTAGATCAGATCAAGACCAGACTTGGTAAAAATGCTATCTGCCTTCAGCTTCCAATTGGTAAGGAAGATGAATTCAAGGGAATTATCGATCTGTTCGAGATGAAAGCTTACATCTACAACGACGATAAGGGCGATGATATCTCCATCGTTGATATCCCGGAAGATATGAAAGAAGACGCTGAGCTGTATCACACCGAGCTGGTAGAGAAAATCTGCGAGCTGGATGATGAGCTGATGATGCGTTATCTGGATGATGATATCCCGTCTGTAGACGAGATGAAAGCAGTTCTGCGTAAAGCTACCTGTGAGTGTACAGCTGTACCGGTATGCTGCGGTTCTGCATACAGAAACAAAGGTGTTCAGAAACTCCTGGATGCGATCCTTGAGTACATGCCGGCTCCGACCGATATCCCGCCAATCGAGGGTACCGATCTGGACGGAAACCCGATCGTAAGACATTCTTCCGATGAGGAGCCGTTCTCCGCACTGGCATTCAAGATTATGACAGACCCATTCGTTGGTAAGCTGGCATACTTCCGTGTGTATTCAGGAACCATGAACTCCGGTTCTTACGTACTGAATGCAACAAAAGATAAAAAAGAGCGTGTTGGACGTATCCTTCAGATGCATGCAAACAAACGTATGGAGCTGGACAAAGTTTACTCCGGTGACATTGCAGCTGCAATCGGATTCAAGTTCACCACCACAGGTGATACCATCTGCGACGAGCAGCATCCGGTAATCCTTGAGTCTATGGAGTTCCCGGAGCCGGTTATCGAGCTGGCTATCGAGCCTAAGACAAAAGCAGGCCAGGGCAAACTGGGCGAGTCCCTTGCAAAACTGGCTGAGGAGGATCCGACCTTCCGTGCACACACCAATCAGGAAACTGGTCAGACCATTATCGCTGGTATGGGTGAGCTGCATCTGGAAATCATCGTTGACCGTCTGCTTCGTGAATTCAAAGTAGAGGCTAACGTAGGTGCTCCGCAGGTTGCATACAAAGAGACCATTACCAAACCGGCAGACATCGACAGCAAATATGCAAAACAGTCTGGTGGACGTGGACAGTATGGTCACTGTAAAGTTAAATTCGAGCCTATGGATGCAAACGGCGAAGAGATTTACAAATTCGAGTCTACCGTTGTCGGTGGAGCTATTCCGAAAGAGTATATCCCGGCTGTAGGCGAAGGTATCGAAGAGGCTATGAAAGCCGGTATCCTGGGAGGCTTCCCGGTAGTCGGTGTTCATGCAAATGTATACGACGGATCTTATCATGAGGTCGATTCTTCTGAGATGGCATTCCACATTGCTGGTTCTCTGGCATTCAAGGAAGCTATGCAGAAGGGTGCTCCGGTTCTTCTTGAGCCTATCATGAAAGTCGAAGTTTCCACTCCGGAAGATTACATGGGTGATGTTATCGGTGATATCAACTCCCGTCGTGGTCGTATCGAGGGTATGGATGACATCGGCGGCGGAAAGATGATCCGTGGATTCGTACCGCTGGCTGAAATGTTCGGTTACGCAACAGACCTTCGTTCTAAAACTCAGGGACGTGGTAACTACTCCATGTTCTTTGATAAATACGAGCAGGTTCCGAAAAACGTACAGGAAAAAGTTCTGTCTGCAAAAGCAAAATAATGTAAGAAAAATAATCGGGTGTGCAGCTGTCAAAGGCTGCACAGCCTAAAAGTATTATTTTTCTGAGATTTTCCTTGCAAATAAGACGGAAATGCAATATAATCAGACTTAGCAGGTTTACGATTCAGGTGGGTTCCTGCCACCAATTTAGTCTCAAAAAAGCCCACTGGGCGCAATTTTAAGGAGGACATTTTAAAATGGCTAAAGCTAAATTTGAAAGAACAAAACCGCATTGTAACATTGGTACCATCGGCCACGTTGACCATGGTAAAACAACTCTGACCGCAGCTATCACAAAAGTACTTTCTACCAGAGTAGAAGGAAACACTGCTGAGAACTTCGAAGATATCGATAAAGCTCCGGAAGAGAGAGAGCGTGGTATCACAATCTCTACTGCACACGTTGAGTATCAGACAGAGAAAAGACACTATGCACACGTTGACTGCCCAGGCCATGCTGACTATGTAAAGAACATGATCACTGGTGCTGCACAGATGGACGGAGCTATCCTTGTAGTAGCTGCTACAGATGGTGTTATGGCTCAGACAAAAGAGCACATCCTTCTGTCCCGTCAGGTAGGTGTACCTTACATCGTTGTATTCATGAACAAATGCGATATGGTAGACGACGAAGAGCTGCTTGAGCTGGTAGACATGGAGATCCGTGAGCTGCTGAACGAGTATGACTTCCCGGGAGATGACACTCCGATCATCCAGGGTTCTGCTCTGAAAGCTCTGGAAGATCCGGCTGGCCCATGGGGAGATAAAATCATGGAGCTTATGGATGCAGTAGATAGCTGGATCCCGGATCCGCAGCGTGACACTGATAAAGATTTCATCATGCCTGTAGAGGACGTATTCACCATCACTGGTCGTGGTACTGTTGCTACTGGCCGTGTTGAGGCTGGTGTTCTTCATCTGAATGAGGAAGTTGAAATCGCAGGTCTGAAAGAAGAGACCAAGAAAACTGTTGTAACTGGTATCGAGATGTTCCGTAAACTCCTCGATGAGGCTCAGGCTGGTGATAACATCGGTGCTCTGCTTCGTGGTGTTCAGAGAACAGAGATCGAAAGAGGACAGGTTCTGGCTAAACCAGGTACCGTTCACTGCCATACCAAATTTACCGCTCAGGTATACGTTCTGACAAAAGACGAGGGTGGCCGTCATACTCCATTCTTCAACAACTATCGTCCGCAGTTCTACTTCCGTACAACTGACGTAACAGGTGTTATCACTCTTCCGGAAGGAACTGAGATGTGCATGCCTGGCGATAACGTAGAGATGACCATCGAACTGATCCACCCGATCGCTATGGATCAGGGTCTTACCTTCGCTATCCGTGAGGGTGGCCGTACCGTTGGATCAGGCCGTGTTGCTACTCTGATCGACTAATTATCGGTAGACTATTCTAAATAAAATATAATTGTATCGAAAGATACTTGTGCTCAAACGTAAGAGACCCCGGCGCCGTAAGGCGACCGGGGTTTTTCTGTCTGTATATAGATGATCAAGAACCGCAAAAGTTGAGAGCTGCAAAACAACCGTATGTAATTCCAATCGAAGCAGGTGCCCATACGATTGCGATTACAAGAAAGCCTATGGGAAAAATCGGAGCCGGTGATGTTGCAAATGCAGCCTTTGGAGCTGCTCTTGGCGGCGGACTGGGAGCTGTTTTAGGCGGCCATTTAGGCAAAAAGGCAGTTGGAGAAGATGGATTAAAAAATGCAAAAGTAATAGAGGCCCATGAGGGGGAAACATTTTCTTGTGATGTAAAAGCAGATCTTCGCGGAATGCCGAAGGTTACGTGGATGTAAGATAAAAAAATAAGAAAAAAGAAGAATTCCTGTGCGGAAATACTGCATGGGAATTCTTCTTTTTGATCTTCTGAAAGAAGAACAGAAATTTGAGAAAAGACAGAGAATTTCTTACAGAAGCTGAATATTCATCACATCCATCACCTCTCGTGTCTCCATCGGCCATACCGAGCACTGTACCTCTCCGATGTGCGCTTTGCGCAGGAAAAACATACAGATACGGGACTGTCCGATACCGCCGCCGATTGTCTGCGGGAGAGTGCCGTTCAGAATAGATTTCTGGAAGGGAAGCTTCGCGCGGGACTGGCATCCGCACTCCTTTAACTGGGCGCGGAGAGCATCTGCGTTGACGCGGATACCCATGGAGGAGAGCTCAAGGGCGATGTCAAGCACTGGATAATAAACGATCAGATCGCCGTTTAAGGACCAGTCGTCGTAGTCCGGGGAACGTCCGTCCTGACGCTCTCCGGAAGCAAGCACGCCGCCGATCTGCATAATAAAGACAGCACCTTTTTCTTTGGTGATTGTATACTCTCTTTCCTTTGGAGTCAGATCCGGATAGCGATCCTCAAGTTCCTGGGAAGTGATAAAGAAAATTTCATCCGGCAGAATGGTTTCGATGTAGTCGTACTGGTCTGCCATATGTTTTTCCGTGTTTTTCAGTGCCTCATAGATATCTTTTACGGTACTCTTTAAGAAATCAAGATTGCGTTCTTCCGGGGACATGATTTTTTCCCAGTCCCACTGATCCACGTAAACGGAGTGAATGTTGTCGGTCACCTCGTCCTGGCGGATGGCGTTCATATCGGTGTAGATGCCTTCTCCCTCAGAGAAGCCGTATTTGTGAAGCGCGTACCGTTTCCATTTTGCCAGAGACTGAACAATTTCAGCGGTTTTCTTGGTACCCTGATCCTTTAACTCAAAAGAAACCGGGTGTTCTACGCCATTCAGATTGTCATTCAAGCCGGTTTCCGGCTGTACAAAAAGCGGAGCTGTTACACGGAGCAGATGCAGACGATGTGTCAGCTCGTGCTGGAAATAATCCTTTACTGTTTTAATCGCCACCTGTGTATCGTGGAGGTTTAATGCAGATTTGTAACCCTGCGGAATAATAATTTCTCCCATTACTTTAAAACCCTCTTGTTTTAGATTTGCTTTTCGAATCACGCCTTCTCAAAAAGCTTCAAATTTAGTTTACCATGTTTTCCATGGAAAGCAAGGAAAAGATACGAAAAAACCAAAGATAGTAAAGAATTTTTTCGACATAATTTTTTTGCTGAAATTCTCCCCGGAAATACGAATTTTTCCGAAAATCAGAGCGCTTATGAAAGAGGCGGAATTATTCGGAAACCCACTGGCGCAGAAACGCTGCGGACTGTTCGATGAACGATAACTGATCCGGCGCATCGAAATGCTCGATGGCGAGATAACCGTCGTAATCGCACGCTTCTAAATCTGTAAGAAGCTTTGCCATCGGCAGATATCCCGTTCCGGCCGGTGTCTGGCCAAGGCGCGGCAGAAACGTCCGTGAACGAGCGGGCTTTCGGCACGATCCTTACAGTGAACATGGACAATATAATCCTTCAGAAGCCAGGCAGCATACGAAACATCCTCATCACTGAAAGCAAAATTTCCGATATCAAGCGTATACCGCAGCCCCGGCACGTGCTCCATAAACCAGAGCAGCGGATATGTGCGTGCAAACGGCTGTAAAAAACCGTCAAAGTCCTCTAAGGTAATCGTAACGCCACGCAAAGCCGCATATTCGGCGAGTGAGGAAAGCGCATGTACCATATTTTGAATCGATTTGTTTTCGGCCATAAAAGTACTCGTTGCCTCATAGGTGCTGCTGCAGGCTGCAAGCTCTGCCGCTTCGGCAGTTTCAAGCGCGCCTGCAACAAACAGGACACGCGAAACCTGCTGCGATGCCGCAGTATCGAGCATCTGCTGTGCTCTGCCAAGATCCGTATCATGGGAAAAATCAAAGGTTTCATGCATACAGCTGATCACCAGCCCCGCATCGGAAAGCATCGGGGCAATGACCTCTTTTTCTGATGCAAACAGACTGTAGTTCATCTCAACAGCCGAAATTCCCTGATCCCTGCAGAACGCGAGCACTTCCGGAATCGTCTTACCGGATTGCTCACACGCCTGTAGAATGTGTTCGTAAAAAACGGAAAGCTTTCTCATATAACATTTCCTCCTGATTTATGCAATGTGTACGCAGATTCCATCCGCGTATTGCAGAACATTTTTGATCGTGAAATCAGACCCCTGTTTTGAAAAAATCAAACGGGATACAGATATCGGTAAACTGCAGTTGCTATTTTTCGTGTGAAGAAAGATACACTTCCTCTGTAGATGGATTCACCCATGCATTATCCAGTGGTGCCGGTCTTCGTACTACAGGAACGCACCAGCGCACCCCGTTTTTGATAATCTTCTGAATCACCGGCATATGGTAAATGGGGTATTCCTCGTGTCCCGGCTGAAAATAGAAAATTTTGCCCAGCCCACGTGTAAAGGTGCATCCGCTGCGGAACACCTCACCGCCTGCAAACCATCCCGTAAATACCACATCATCCGGTTTGGGAATATCAAAAAACTCCCCGTACATCTCTTCCTCCGGAATATCCACCCATGCCGGAATTCCCTGCGCGATCGGATGGGTCGGACACGTACAGAACAGTCTCTCACGATCCCCATGCCGCCACCGAAGCGTCATACTTGTTCCGAGAAGCTTCCGCATAATCTTGGAATAATGCCCTGAATGCAGAACTACCAGCCCCATTCCGGCCAGCACATGACGCCGAACCCGCTCGGCCACATCGTCCGAGAACTCCTCCTGCAGCATATGATTCCAGAACACCAGCACATCGGTATTTGCCAGCACTTCTTCCGTCAGCCCATGCTCCTTCTCGTCAAACACAGCTGTCCGAACCGAAAGCTCCTCCTCTTGTCTCAGAAACTTTGCAATACAGGTGTGAATCCCGTCCGGATAAATCTCTTTCACTTTCTCCTGCGTTCGCTCATGCTGAAACTCATTCCAGACCGTAACTCGTATCATTCGTCCATCCTCCTTCTATAAGAAAAAAATGTATCATTTTCAAAAAATTATCGATAGCAAATCTTGAAAATAATGAAAAAAGCAGTCGTTCACACTCTGCGGTACTGAATTTTTGCGTTATTTTCTGGCCTTACTATAAATTATACTCGTGCTATACCAATATTTCAATTCACAAATTCCTTGACATCCCCTCCGAAATCCCGTATACTAAACAATGCGCAGCCGGGGAGATAGCGGTGCCCTGTACCCGCAATCCGCTACAGCGGGGGTGATGCCAATCCGAGGGCTCTTTCATTGCGAAGCTGCCTTCTATAAGTGACGTTGACGTCTGGGTCTTACGCAACAGGACTCCATGAACCGTGTCAGGGCAGGAATGCAGCAGCACTAAGTGGAATCTCCTGTGTGCCGTGAGGGTGCCTGGGCCGAGTAGGCTGTAGGAGTAACGTTCGTGGTGAGAGTTCGAAGTGCGGCGCGCATAAAAAAGAAAATCCAAGGAAGCCTGAACCCCAGACTTCCTTTTTTCGTACAAAAAATAGAAACTCCCGCGCTTTCTTCCCCCGAACTATTGTGAGAACGAAAAAAATAGGGTATAATGTAAACATTCCATAATACTGCCAAGAAACAAGAAGCAGTCGTGAAAATCTAATAAAGAACAGGATGGGAAAAGTCATATGTTAAGAATTGGTCTGTTAACAAGCGGCGGAGACTGCCAGGCATTAAATGCGACCATGCGCGGAGTCGTAAAAGGCCTTGCAAACAATGTAAAAGATCTCGAAGTATACGGATTCATGAACGGCTATAAAGGCCTCATCTACAGCGATTACCGCATGCTCAGTGCAAAAGATTTTTCCGGTATATTAACACAGGGAGGAACTATTCTCGGAACCTCACGTCAGCCGTTTAAGCTGATGCGTACCCCGGATGCAAACGGTCTGGACAAAGTGGAAGCAATGAAGCATACCTACCACAAGCTCCTTCTGGACTGCCTTGTCATTCTTGGCGGAAACGGAACCCAGAAAACAGCAAACCTCTTGAGAGAGGAAGGACTGAATATTATCCATCTTCCGAAAACCATCGATAATGATATCTACGGAACGGATATGACCTTCGGTTTCTACAGTGCCGTCAATATTGCATCCGATGCGATCGACTGCATCCATACAACAGCCTCCTCTCACCAGAGAGTTTTTATCGTAGAGGTTATGGGTCATAAAGTAGGCTGGCTGACGCTGTACGCCGGAATCGCAAGCGGCGCAGACGTTATCCTGATTCCGGAAATTCCATACGATATTGAAAAAGTATGCGAGGCCATCAACAGACGAAAAGAGCGCGGAAGCGGATTCACCATTCTTGCCGTTGCCGAGGGTGCAATTGCAAAAGAAGACGCAGCACTTCCGAAGAAAGAGCTGAAAAAACGTCAGGAAGAAATCGCAAAGAAATACCCGTCCGTATCCTACAAGATCGCAGAAGAAATCGAGGCAAAGACAGGCATGGAAATCCGCGTCACCGTACCGGGCCACATGCAGCGAGGCGGCAGCCCGTGTCCGTATGACCGTGTCCTTTCCACAAGACTCGGATCCGAGGCAGCACAGCTTATTCTGGACAAACAGTACGGCTACATGGTCGGAATGGTCAACGGAAAAGTAAAGAAAATTCCGCTGGGCGAGTGCGCCGGAAAATTAAAGACCGTAGATCCGAATGCACAGGAAGTCCTGCAGGCAAAACGGATGGGAATCAGCTTCGGCGATTGATGCGTTCCCGAAAAAGGCAAGGAAAAAGAACGGAGGCCTTAAAGCAAGAACAACAAGGTCTCCGTTCTTCTGTTGCACTGCTGTCCAAAAGAAACTGCCGGCGGCAGGCTTCCATGCCGATGCAATAAAAGGAGAAAAATTTTATGAGCTATACTGCTCTGTACCGAAAATTCCGTCCTTCCACCTTTGAGGATGTAAAAGGACAGGATCACATTGTAACAACATTAAAAAATCAGATCCGCGCGACCGCATCGGTCATGCGTATCTGTTCTGCGGAACCCGCGGAACAGGAAAAACGACGATCGCCAAGATTCTCGCCCGCTCGGTCAACTGCGAACATCCCGTGGACGGAAGCCCGTGCAACGAATGTCCGACGTGTAAGGCGATTCTGGCGGGCGTTCCACGAACGTCATCGAGATCGATGCGGCATCGAACAACGGTGTCGACAACATCCGTGAAATCCGTGAGGAGGTAGCCTACCGGCCGACACAGGGACGGTATAAAGTCTATATCATCGACGAGGTGCATATGCTTTCTACCGGAGCGTTCAATGCACTCTTAAAAACCCTGGAGGAGCCGCCGTCCTATGTCATCTTCATTCTGGCGACCACAGAGGCAAACAAAATCCCGGTGACGATCCTTTCCAGATGCCAGCGGTACGATTTCCGCCGCATCACGATCGACACCATCGCGGCGCGTCTTGGTGAACTGATGGAAAAGAGGGCGTGGACGTCGAAGAAAAAGCCATCCGCTACGTCGCAAAGGCGGGCGACGGCTCCATGCGAGACGCGTTAAGCCTCCTGGACCAGTGCATCGCCTTCTACCTCGGCAGAAGCTGACGTACGATAAAGTTCTTGAAGTTCTCGGAACTGTTGATACCGAAATCTTCAGCCAGATGCTCCGCACGATCCTCGCCGGGGATGTAACGGGAAGCATCCGCACGCTGGAAACCCTTTTAAACCGCGGAAAAGAGCTGGGACAGTTCGTTACCGACTTTACGTGGTATCTGCGGAATCTGCTGTTGGTAAAAAGCGCAGATGAAACCGAAGAACTGCTCGACGTCTCTACAGAAAACCTGAAGCTCTTAAAAGAAGAGAGCACGATGGTAGACGATGAGACGCTGATCCACTATATCCGCGTTTTATCCGAGCTCTCCGGCCAGCTCCGCTATGCGGCGCAGAAGCGCGTGCTCGTTGAGGTGGCGCTCGTCAAACTCTGTAAACCGCAGATGGAGCAGAACATCGAATCCGTGCTGGAACGGCTTAGGATTCTCGAAGAAAAAATGGAGCGCGGAATCCCGATGATGGTGACAAATGCACCGGGAACAGGAAACGGCAGTGCAGGAGGCTCCGGAGCGGCCGGAGACGGCTATGCGGCGGCAGAAACACCGCAGAGTGCACCGGCACCAGTGAAAGCTGCACCGGCGGATTTACAGCGCATCAGCGCGTCCTGGAAGGCAATTGTCGGCCAGACAAGCGGCATGTTCCGCCAGTTTCTGCAGAGCGCCGTTCCGAAATACAACAGCGAGACGGGCGACGCCAAACTGTTTGTTGAGTTTGCAGACCAGCTCGCATCCATCTACGTTGAGCGGCCGGAGGCAGCCGATGAGATCCGCACCATTATTGAACAGATGACTGGAAAAACCGTAGAGGTCCAGCTCATTTTAGCAGACCAGCATGCAAACGCCGCGCTCTCCACGATTTCCGTGGATGATGCACTGACGCAGGCGATTCATGGAATCCCGGTCGAGGAGGACGACGAGAGCGACTTCGACGACGGGGAAGAATAAATTAAAAACAAATTTTTCAGGAGGATATTACCCATGGCAAAAAGAGGAGGATTCCCGGGAGGAATGCCGGGCAACATGAACAATCTGATGAAGCAGGCTCAGAAAATGCAGAAGCAGATGGAAGAGAACCAGAAAGCACTGGAGGAGAAAGAGTTCACTGCGACAGCAGGCGGCGGAGCCGTAGAAGTAACCATTTCCGGTAAAAAAGAAGTAACCAAAGTTAAAATCAGCGAAGATGCCGTAGATCCGGACGACGTAGAAATGCTCGAGGATCTGATCATGGCAGCAACCAACGAAGCACTGCGCAAAGTTGAGGACGAGGCAGCCAAAGCTATGGGCAAACTTGCCGGCGGACTCGGCAGCATGGGCGGAGGATTCCCGTTCTGATGGATTACTACAGCGGATACATCAATCAGTTGATCGAGCAGCTGTCCCATCTGCCTGGCATCGGTGTGAAAACCGCACAGCGACTGGCCTTTCATATTATGAATATGCCAGCCGACCAGGCAAAACGGCTGGCCGATTCGATCACAGAAGCAAAATCCCACGTCCAGTACTGCAAGTGCTGCCAGACCCTGACCGACAAAGAGCTGTGCCCGATCTGCGCAAATGTCAAGCGCGACCACAGCGTGATCATGGTGGTGGAGACGACGCAGGATCTTGCGGCATATGAAAAAACCGGAAAATACGACGGCGTTTACCACGTCCTGCACGGGGCCATCTCCCCGATGCTGGGGATTGGGCCGGACGACATCCGGTTAAAAGAGCTGATGCAGCGCCTCCAGGGCGATGTCTCGGAGGTTATCGTTGCCACGAACTCCAGCCTGGAGGGCGAGACAACGGCCATGTACATCAGCAAGCTGATCAAGCCGACCGGCATCAAGGTGACGCGGATTGCAAGCGGTGTTCCGGTGGGCGGCGATCTGGAAAATATTGACGAAGTCACCCTTCTGCGTGCGTTAGAGGGCAGAACGGAGCTGTAATTATGGGCAGAAAAAAGTGACATCCAGTGATGTCGCAGCAGCCTCAGGCGTATCCCAGGCGACGGTCTCCATGATCCTGAACCGGCGGGAAAACGTTTCGTTCTCGCGGGAAACCGTAGAAAAAGTGGAGGCGGCGGCAAAAGAGCTGGGCTACCAGATTCCGCGGCGGAAGATGAGAAGAGAGTCGAACGGCAACAAGCTGATCGTCGTCTTCTGTCCGACGCTGACGAATCCTTACTATGTGATGCTGCTGCACGGCATCGAAGAAGTTGCAAAAGAGAAGAATTACGGGGTCTTTGTCTGCAATACGCAGAGGGACCTGAAAATCGAAGAGAATTATCTTCGGATGATGAAGAGTGTGCGCCCGCGCGGCATTATCTACACCTGCAATCCGAGCAGAAGCTGCAAGGAAAAAGTGGAGGAGCTGGCCGCGGAGATTCCGCTTGTCATCATCAACAACCGAGAAGAACTGCTGGAAATTGATGCGGTCGAGCTGAACAATGCAAAACCCGGCAGGCTGATGGCACGCCACCTGCTGGAACTGGGACACCGGCATGTGGCGTTTGTTTCACCTCCGCTGACTTCCAAACAGGGCCAGCGCCTGAAACGCGTGGAGGGCTTTGTGCGCGAGTTTGAGGAGGCAGGATACGGCGACGGCGTGATCGTCAAATCGGCGGATGAGGACCTCGACGAGGTGATCCCGAGCATGGATTCTGAGTACAAGATGGGCTATTATCTGACGAAGGAACTGCTGCGGGAGGACAAGAACCTTACGGCAATCGTCGGCATGAATGATATGATCGCGTTCGGGATCATGGACGCCGTGCTCGAGAGCAAACTGCGCATTCCGGCGGATATTTCCGTAGTGGGATGTGACAACACTGTCTATTCCAGCTTCCGCTCGATTTCCCTGACGACGATCGACCACTATGTGCCATTGAAGGGCCGCGATGCGTGCGATATCATCCTGCGGAAAATCCAGTCTCTTCGGGAAAGCCAGGACGGCAATGAACCCTTAAGCACGTATCATGTCGAGTATGAGCCGAAACTGATCGTGCGGCGCAGCACTTCGTATGCAAGAACCGAAAAATTAAAAAAATAAATAGGACGGCTGAAATTATTATTAATAATTTTGAATAAAACAGCTCTGACGCAAACCGGGAAAACACAAAGAAAAGGAAAAACCGGAAAAAATGAGAAAAAATCCGCCAGAATAATTTATAAAATAGTATTTATAAATAATAAAATTAATTAATAAAAATGAGGCAGACTTGACGGAAAAACCAAACATATCTATACTGGAGATAACAGAAAAACGGAGCCGTTCTGCGGAAAACAACAGGCCCCGAAACCTTACGAAAGTATGAATATGGGAGGAAAAACAACATGAGATTTTTCATCGACACAGCAAAAGTAGAGGACATTAAAAAAGCAAACGACATGGGCGTTATCTGCGGCGTTACCACCAACCGTCCCTGATCGCAAAAGAAGGACGTGACTTCAAAGAGGTCATCAAAGAGATCACCGAGATCGTAGACGGACCGATCAGCGGCGAGGTAAAAGCTACCACAACAGATGCAGAAGGCATGATCAAAGAAGGCCGTGAGATCGCAGCCATCCATCCAACATGGTTGTTAAAATCCCGATGACCGTAGAAGGACTCAAAGCTGTTAAAGTTCTGAGCGCAGAGGGCATCAAGACAAACGTAACCCTGATCTTCTCCGCAAACCAGGCACTTCTGGCTGCAAGAGCAGGTGCAACTTATGTTTCCCCATTCCTTGGAAGACTCGATGACATCAGCACCCGCGGCGTTGATCTGATCCGTGAAATCGTTGAGATCTTCGACGTAGCCGGCATCGACACCGAGATCATCGCAGCAAGCGTCCGCAACCCGATCCACGTAACCGACTGCGCACTGGCTGGTGCAGACATTGCAACTGTTCCATACAACGTAATCGTGCAGATGACCAAACATCCTCTGACCGACGCCGGAATCGCAAAATTCCAGGCTGACTACAAAGCTGTATTCGGCGAATAAGACCTAAACATGATTGCATAAAAGCTGGAAATATGGTATTGTGAACGAAGTGAACAATAGCGATATTTCCAGCTTTTGATTCCGATCCAACTAAACAAGGAGAAAAGACATGAACAAGTTAGAACTTCAGAAGACGGCCAATGAGATCCGCAAAGGGATCGTCAGCGGCGTTCATGCAGCAAAGGCCGGCCATCCGGGCGGATCTCTGTCTGCAGCCGATATTTTCACGTATCTGTATTTTGAAGAAATGAACGTGGATCCGAAAAATCCAAAAGATCCGGACCGCGATCGTTTTGTACTTTCGAAAGGCCACACAGCGCCGGGACTCTACGCAGCACTGGCTGAAAAAGGTTACTTCCCGAAAGAAGACCTGCTGACCTTCGTCACCTTGGCTCTTACCTGCAGGGACATCCGGATATGAAACATATCCCGGGCGTGATATGTCAAGCGGTTCCCTCGGACAGGGAATCTCCGCAGCAGTCGGAATGGCACTCGGTGCAAAACTGCAGAACAAAGCATTTCGTGTTTATACACTTCTTGGCGATGGTGAAATCCAGGAAGGTCAGGTCTGGGAGGCAGCCATGTTTGCCGGAGCAAAACATCTGGACAACCTCGTTGTGATCGTAGACAACAACGGACTTCAGATCGACGGAAACGTAGCAGATGTCAACAGTCCGTACCCGATCGACAAAAAATTCGAGGCATTCAACTTCCACGTAATCAACGTAGCGGACGGCAACGATTTCGATCAGCTGAAAGCTGCATTTGATGAGGCGCGCACCGTAACAGGCATGCCGACCGCCATCATCACAAAGACCGTAAAAGGAAAAGGCGTTTCCTTCATGGAGAACCAGGTAGGCTGGCACGGAAAAGCTCCGAACGATGAAGAGTACGCAATTGCTATGGCAGAACTGGAAAAGGCAGGTGAAGCGTTATGTCAGAAGTAAAGAAAATCGCAACAAGAGAAAGTTACGGTAATGCACTGGTTGAACTTGGCGCAGAGCATGACAATCTGATCGTACTCGACGCTGACCTTGCAGCAGCAACCAAGACCGGTGTGTTCAAAAAAGCATATCCGGACCGCCACATCGACTGTGGTATCGCAGAATGTAATATGATGGGAATCGCTGCCGGTCTTTCCACCACAGGCATCGTTCCGTTCGCAAGCACCTTCGCGATGTTTGCCGCAGGCCGTGCGTTTGAGCAGGTGCGCAACTCCATCGGATACCCGCATCTGAACGTAAAAATCGGTGCTACCCATGCCGGAATTTCCGTAGGAGAAGACGGCGCAACACATCAGTGCAACGAGGATATCGCCCTGATGAGAACCATCCCGGGCATGGTCATCCTGAACCCGGCAGATGATGTAGAGGCAAAAGCCTGCGTGAAAGCAGCTTATGAATACAACGGACCGGTTTACCTTCGTTTCGGACGTCTGGCAGTGCCGGTGATCAACGACAGACGGATTACAAATTTGAGCTCGGAAAAGGCGTTGTTCTTCGTGAAGGCAAGGATGTCACCATCGTTGCAACAGGCCTTTGCGTAAGCTCCGCTCTGGAAGCAGCAGAGAAACTTGCCGCAGACGGCATTGATGCCAAGATCATCAACATCCACACCATCAAACCGCTGGATGAGGAGCTGATCGTTGCAGCAGCAAAAGAGACTGGCAAAGTCGTAACCGTAGAAGAGCACTCGGTGATCGGAGGACTTGGAAGCGCAGTCTGCGACGCACTGGCAGAGAAATGCCCGGTTCCGGTGAAGAAAATCGGTGTACAGGACGTCTTCGGAGAGTCCGGCCCGGCAGCCGCTCTTCTTGCAAAATACAAACTCGACGGCGAGGGCGTTACGAGCAGGTAAAAGAGTTCTGTAAATAAGATTTTTCGAAATAAATGACAAAAGAAAACAGGCAGAGGCTACACCGGAAAACGGTGCGGTCTCTGCCTGTTTTGTTGTCTGCAGTTTTTCTTAAAGCAGAAGTTCGCTTGTCCCGGCCGCCTCAAGTTCCCGGCAGGCGAGCAGGATTCCCTGCGAGATGGATTCCGCCATATGGAAAATCGTGGCAAGCCGGGTTGTCTGCAGAAGAAGCTGTTCAAAACTGCCCGATACATTCACAATGCCTGTGATAAAAATATCCCCGACCTCGGGCAGCGTCTTCCCTGCCCCCGCGCCCGGCCGGATCGCCCCGTTTCCGATCGTGATATATCCCTGATGACGCCGCGAACCAAGCGAAGCATCGATCGCAACGAGCAGTGCCTCCGGGTGGCGGGAATGGATGTACGAAATCCGGTCCGGTAGATTCAGGGCGTGCACCGGGTCATCCAGCGTTCCATAGACATGAAAAACGCGGCTGCAGTACGGCGAAAGCTGGTACCCGATCAGCGGTCCTAAGGAATCCCCAGTGATCCGGTCGCTTCCGATGCAGAGAAATACCAGTTCACGGAACATGCGTCCGTCCTTTTGAATGCAGTAAGAAAACAGCGACGCCAGCTCTTCGCTGGCGCTGCGGCTTCGCTCATTGATGTAGTAAACTTCGGCGTCTTTTTTTCGAAACATGACCGGTACCTGCCTTTCAGAAGAATCATCCACAGTTTAACCGTATATGGTATAAACTATTCCTGCAATGAAAAAAACATGACATGCCCTCCGGTGCAGAAAAACGGGAAAACAGTCGGAAAAAACCGTGACAGCCCTGCCCCAAAACGATCTTTTTCGCGGAACATCCGTGATAAAGTAGGCAAAAAGGGGTGAAAAGCATGATTGAGATTGTCTATAAAGAAAACAAAGAGCAGGCGAACGGCAACGAAGGATACTTTCATCTGCCGAAAAATATCCGCCAGGTCGGTGATACGAACGGCAGGGAGCGGATTTATCTGGAAGATTATGTCGGAACCTTTCTGAAAAATATTTTCCGCACCGGAGGGACGTGCCGCCATGCTGTTCGGCGAATTTAAGTGGGCGGACGGAATTTCCTACTTTTTATCCGCAGCGCGGCCGCGATTCATACGATGGAGCCGGCGCCGGATCACCTGGTCTTCGATGATGCAGTATGGACGGAGGTCCACGATGTGATGGAAAAATATTTCAAAAACCAGCAGATCCTCGGCTGGGCACTTTCTCTTCCGGGATACGGGGAGGATCTGAATGAACAGATCATCCGAGCGCATCTGAACCACTTCGGCGGAAATGACAAGACGCTGTTCCGCGTCAACGGACAGGAAAAAGAGGAAACCTTCTATACGTACGAGGGCGGCACCCTGCGGAGCACGGGAGGCTTTTACATTTATTATGAAAAGAATGAGCCGATGCAGTCGTATCTGATCGATCAGAATCAGAACCGGTCGATCGAAAACGGAGAGAGCGTGCCCGACCGCGCGGTCAGCGATTTTCGGAAGATGATTGAGGAGAAGAGCGGGGAGGAGCCGGAACACGATCACAGAAAGCCGATCCTCTATGCGATGACAGCATGCGCGGCTGCGGCGCTTCTTGTAACGGTGACGCAGAAATACGGAGATGCGCTGCCGTTTCCGGGGAAAACAAAGGAGCAGACGGTAGCAGTGGCGGGAAACGTACAGGGAGAGAAGACACAGACGGCGGAGAGTGCAGCGGAAGCATCAGCGGCGGAAGAGGGAAACACAGGGGAAAATACTTCGACGCCGGAAAGCACAGGAACGGAACTGGAAACGGAAAATGAGAGCGGGAGCGCGGCGGTAAGTGAGGAGCAGAATTTATCCGGAACGGATCCGGCAGGCAGCGGAGAGCAAAGCACATCCGGCGGGGAGCAGACTGGTGCAGCGGAGAACAATACCGGTACGGCGCAGACAGATCCAGCACCGGGAGCAGAGCCATCGTCCGCCCCGGGAACTGCTTCCGGCAGTGAGACGGCAGAAACCGCCGCACAGGTCTGGCAGGAGTACACCGTACAGAAGGGGGACAGCCTCTCGAAAATCAGTGAGAGATATTACGGAACGATGAGCAGAGTGAAAGATATCTGCGAACTGAACCAGATCGCGGTGGAAGATCTCATATATGCGGGGCAGAAAATATACCTCCCAAAATAGAGAAAAATATGGTACACTAGAGCGGAATCAAACTGCGGCCGAAAGGGCGGCAGAAAATAAGTCCGAAAAGAACATAAGGGGAATGAAAATGGACGGAAAAAACAGAGAAGAACAGGAGAACGGAGCAAAAGTCCGGGATCTTGAGGAGTATAAAGCAGAAAACAGAAAAAGAAAACGCAGACGCCGGATCACCGTTGGAATCCTTGCAGGAGCCATTCTCGCGGCCGGAATTGGTACAGGGGTATGGCTTCAGCTGCGTACTTTTCAGGGATACGACACAGTACAGGCAACAGAGACCGAGGACATCGATACGTATATGTTTCAGAAATCCGGAAATAAGATCGTGCGCTACGGTATCGACGGCATCGAACTGCGCGACCGGAAAAATCAGACCCTCTGGAGCGATCATTATACCATGGAAAATCCGCAGATGATATCCTGCGGCGATGCAATTGCATTTACGATAAAAACGGAACCAAAATTGTTGTATACGATGCCGATGGAAAGGCCGGCGAAATTACCGCGTCGTATCCGATCGTGAAAGCATCCATTGCAGGCCAGGGCGTCGTTGCGGCGATTCTGGAAAACAACGGGGAGAGCTGGATCAAATACTATAATACCGATGGAACGGAGATCGCCTCCTCTCACCCGAACATGGACAGCCCGGGCTATCCGATGGATCTCTCACTTTCTGCGGACGGACTCTGGATGGCGGTTTCCTACGCTTACGAAGACGGCGGCAAGATGAAATCACAGGTCGCTTTCTACAATTTCGGAAGCAGGGGCGAGGATCTGGTGGACAATCTTGCAAGCTCATCGAGCTACACCGATATGCTGTGCCCACAGATCGAAACCGCGGGAACATCCTCATGGGTTGCCTTCTTTGACAACGGCTTCCGCGTTTATGAAGGAACAAACAAGCCGAAGGAAACGGTGAGCGTATCGGAAGATGGAGAAATTTTAAGCTGCGCGTATGCGGACGACCGCGTGGTTCTGATTCTGCGCGGGGAGAGTGACGATCATCCTTACCGGATGAAAATCTACAATCTGAAAGGAAAGCAGCTTGCGGATGAAAATCTGGATTTCTATTACCAGAACCTTCAGATAGAAGAAAAACAGATTCTGCTGACGAACCGGCAGGAGCTGTGTGTATATACCTTAAATGGAAGAAAGAAGTACAGCGGCGTGGTCAGCGAAACACAGATTCACGAGATCCTCGGCATGGGGCAGAACCGGTATCTGCTCGCGGAGGAGGACGGCGTTCGATGATCCGGCTGAAATAGGAGAAGAAAAACATGAATTGGCTGAGATACGTATTACTTGCGGTGTGTATTCTTTCCGCGCTGGCTGGATATCGAAAGGGGCTGGTCCGGACAGTGCTGTCCATGGTGTCCCTGATTCTGGTGACAGGACTGGCGATCTGGATGAATCCGTATGTGACGGATGTGCTGAATGAGCGGACGGAGCTGCCGCAGTATGTGGAGAAGAAATGCTTAGAGACATTTGAAAACAATGAATTTCTGTCGGGGGAAAACCAGGATGTGCAGAAGAAATGGCTGGAGAGCATGGGCGTGCCGGAGGAGCTGGTGAACCAGATTCTCGGAAGCGGCGCGGTGCGGGAGTACCAGGAGGAACAGCTGCACAGTTTGGCATCCTACGCGGCGAAGGCGGTATCGGAAAAGATTATGAAAGGGATTGCTTTCTTTCTGACGCTGGTGCTTGCCGTTGTTTTCGTGACGATTGCGGTGAAAATTGTGGAATTGATTGCGGAGATTCCGGGGATCAGCTTTTTGAACCGCATGGGAGGAGCAGGACTTGGTGTCGTGCGTGCGGTGCTGTGGATCTGGATTTTCTTTGCGGTGGTGTACTGCTTTCAGGCGACACACTGGGGGAATGTATGCATGAAGCAGATCCAGGGCGATATGGCGCTGGCATGGATTCGGGAGAATAATCCGGTGCTGATGCTGTTGAAGAATGTATTATAAGATGAGAAAAAACGGTTCCTTGTGGGGCCGTTTTTTGGTGGGAGGGGGACGAGGAAAAGCGGGCGTCGTGTGGGCGGCGGATGCGGTGGGAGGGGAGAAACGTGCCGGGGTGCGGGGCTGTGATTGGGTGGGGCGGAGACCTTGGCGTGGATGGGACGGAACGGGGGAGCACCGAGACAATTGAGAGTATGAAACTTTTTCTGTAAAATAATGTTTGGAAGGTTCTTCTATGATACAATAAATATCATTAGGAGGACCTTTTATTATGGCAAGACAAAAGAAACCGGTACATCGAGTACAAATGACCGA